>ULZG01014634.1_pt1 | contig 37169 bp, 25 predicted proteins | sample 1962881 | NCBI WGS metagenome assembly ULZG01 (sample SAMEA4835883, study PRJEB28245) | human gut metagenome | biome: gut microbiome; material: fecal sample | place: Denmark | collected 2008 | reverse complement strand
TCGATCCTCACGGCCATCGCCACGGCCCTCGGCGTGACGAGTTGCATGGCAGTCGTGTAGCCACCATACGAACGGTTTTAAGCAATTATAGGTAAATAAATGTTTGCGCCCTCTCTAAGATGTGAATCTTGGAGAGGGATTCTTTCCCCGGTTGATAGCACCAAGGGCGGGAGGATAGAACGAAGAATGGGTGGACTGAACGATGAACAGGAAGGACAGGGAAAGAGAGAGGAAAACGGCAGGGTAGGGTACAAAAAAAGGTGGCCGAAGCCACCTTGAAAAGTGTAGGAACTGTTACTTCTTGCTGGAGCGGACCGCCTTCACCGCCTTGGCACAGTCTTCGGGACTGATCGCGCGGCACTGCTTGATCCAGGCCGTAGCTACGCCGATGATGCAGCAAGAGTGGTCCGCGTTGATGCGCATGGCATCACGCGTTTCGTCGCCTGGCACGAGCCATTTAGAGCCGTCCTCGTCCTCAAAATAGACCTTGACGGTAGGCAGGCCGTCGTAAATGGCCAGTACGAACTCTCCCGACTGTGCTGTGTCCTGTTTGCGCATTCTCAACTCGTCACCCTTGTGCATGCGGTAGTTGGCCAAACTGTCGTCCGCCAGGCGAACGATGAAGTTGCAGTCGGGTGCAATCGCCCTGGGGACTCGGTACATCTCTTGACTGATGCAACCATGATCATCGGTTATACCATCGTAAATGGGGATCAGGACCACGTCGTCGTTATCCACTGCCTCAGCGTTACAGCCTTGCTGGCGCATGAGGTTTACAAACTCGCTTTCTGTCATAGTTTTTTCTTCGCTTTTCATGATAGAATACTTAATTTGTTATACATACTTATTAGACGGTGCGAAGGTAGGAAGTTTTTTCGACATGACCTAATAATAACTGTGGAAAAATGCTTTCTTGCGCACGGGCTAAGAAGCTGTGGAGATCGGGAGAAAAAAATAAAGGGCCCGAACTGTCACAGCCCAGACCCTTCCGTTTACAATCTTAGTTACTAAAATAATTTACCTTAAAACCCTTTTTTTGTGTGATATTCCATTAGAAAAAGAGGTAGCGGTTGTCAACCACTCCCGCGCCGAAGACGAGGTCTTGCATGAAGTTGCCCATGTACTGCATAGCACGCTGGCGGCACATTTGAATCTGCTGCTCCTCGTTGTACTTGGCCGGACGCATCTGCTTCTTCACAACCTGGAAGACATAGACGCCGGCGTTGCCCTTGACAGGGGCGGAGCAGAACTTGCCCTGAGCCGTGGCAGCCACGGCACCCGAGAGGGCGGGCTCAGCAGCTCCCGTGGCCTGGATGAAGGCAGGGGCTGCAAACGTGATCTGATTGACCGTGCTGACCTTGGCACCCTTGGCCTGGGCAGCAGCGATGCTGTTGACGCCCTTGAGCTTGGCCATGATCATCTCGGCCTTCTTGTCGCGGATCACCTCGCGCTTGAGAATCTCCTTCACCTGGGCGTCGTCCCAAGGACGGTAGCCCTGCGGATGGATCTTGGTCATGCAGAGCACCAGCAGGTGGTCGTTCTCCTTGCCAGCCTCGAAGAGCTGGGAAACCTGTCCCTCCTTGGCCTCGAAGATCCACTTGATGGCGTCGCGGATGCCGGAACCACCGACGTTGCCCACCGTATGGCTGGAGGTGGCGAAGTCGTTGAGATCCTGGACCGTGTAGCCAAACTTCGTGGCGTGCTTCTGCAGGTCGGCCAGGCTGGCCTGGCTCTGCGTGACAAACTGGCTGAAACGGTTGTAAGCCTTGGAGTAGGTATTGTCGGAGAAACGGATTTCCTTCTTGATGACGGCAGCGACGGCCTTGCTCTTCATCGCCTTGCGGTTGAGCACCTGGATGACGACGTTGCCCTGGGTGAGCTCGATGTTCTGGGTGGAACCGACGGCACCGTTGAGCAGCGCCTCGATGTAGGCACGGTTGTCCTGGCTCATCGTGCTGGCCTGCTCATACATCGCACCCGTGAACCACGTCGTGGTGCTGTCCTGGCCGTAGCGCTTGGCGATGGCCTGGAAGTCGCCACCAGCGGCGAGGGCCTTCTGGATGCTGTCGGCAGAAGCGCGAGCGGCCTCCAGCGTCTTGCCACCCACCTGGATCTGACGGAACTCCACGGAGTCGGGGAGCTCAGTGCGAGAGAGGATGCGGACGATATTGTAGGTGTTGTCCTTCGTGTTCTCCACGACGCCAGTCGTACCCACGGCCATGGAGTCGATCTTGGAGGCGATGTCGGGGTACTGCTGGAAAGCCTTGCCGCTGACGGGGAGACCGATGTACTGAATCATGCTACCGCTCTTGCTCACCACCTGGGTGGGATCGGCGGCCTCGGCGAGCTGCTTCTGATAGCCGGCCATGTCCTTCTGGAGCTGGGCACGGTCGGTGGCGCTGGCCTTCACCTGGACGTCAACCATCTTGACGTCGCGCGTCTCCTGCTGCTGGCGGAAGGCGGGCTTCAGCTCCTCATACTTGGCCTTGAGCTCCTCGTCCGTCACCTTGATGTCGGCGTCCTTGATCGTGTTGTAGGCGATGGAAGCCAACTGGATCTGGGCCTCCTCGTTCTCCTCGTTGAAGGCCATCTTGGCCTCTACCTTGTTGGAGAGGACGCAGTTGGCCAGCAGCGACTGATACTTCTGGGCCAGGAGCTGCGTGCGGAGGTTCTTCTCGACGAAGAGCCAGTAGTTGTAGGCGGGGCGCATCTGGTCGAGCTGCTGGCTGCTGTTGCTGGCCTCGGCCTTGCGGTAGGCGTCGATAAACTGCTTGAGGATCGAAACGTCAAAGCGGCCGGTCTGCTGGTTGACGAACGGGGTCTGCGTGAGCAGCTGGTTCGTACCATCGTTGAGGACGTTCTGGAGTTCGTCCTCGGTGACGGTCAGACCGAGCTTCTTGCAGTCTTCCTTCATCACGCGCTCGGAGACGAGCTGCTGCCATACCTGGTCCTTCAGCTGGTTGAGCTGGTCCTCGCTGAGGTTGTCGGTGCGCATGGTCAGTTTCATCGCATCCTGATACTCCTCCAGGAGTTTTTGGAAGTCCTGCACGTAGATTTTCTCGCCAAGGACCTCACCTATCTGCTGGCTGTTCTGACCTTTGATGCCATTGCAGGAACGGAAAGCCTCCTCGGCAATGAACGCAAATAGACCCAAGCCGATGATGATGATCAGCAAGATGCCTTTGCTTCTGATTTTTCCTAAAGCTGTCATTTTTTACTTTATTTTTTATTATTTCTTTTCTCTTTCTCTCTCCACCCCGGCCGCTTTCGGTTCCTTGCCCGCCCGCTTTTCGGATCCTTGGAGGACCGTCCGGAGGGGCTACGCAGCGCATAGCAGGATGGAAAATGCGTACAAAATTAATAAAAAGTTGGCAAATGACGGAATAAATTGCCGACAATTTGCGTTTGTCGCCCTGTTTCTTTGCTTTTTGACCACCAAGATCGGCCATAATGCGGGTTCTGACAGGGCGTTCTTTCTATTTTTCTTGTCACGATTTGCTTGCCACGACACGAATGTTCTTGCCGCGACGCGCGTTTTCTTGCCACGGTGTGATCCGCACGCTGGACGCGGAGCCTACTCCTCGGCCACATGGAGGCGCACGACCTCGATCTTGGTCATGGTCTTCTTGACGATCTTGAAGTGGTACTTGCCCACCTTCACCACCTCGTTGAGTTTGGGGAAACTCTGGTAGGCGTGGAGGATCAGTCCGCTGATGGTCTTGTACTCGCCACTGTCGGGCAGTCCGAGGTTGAAGAGCTCGTTGGCCTTGTCGATCTCCAGGCGTCCCGAGAGGATGTAGTCGCCGTCGGCGGTCTGCTTCGCGATATAGTTGGTGTTGTCGTGCTCGTCCTCGATGTCGCCGAAGATCTCCTCGACGATGTCCTCCAGCGAGACGATGCCCGAGGTGCCGCCAAACTCATCGACGACGACGCCGATCGACTTCTTCTGTCCGAGGAAGATCTGCATGAGTTTCTGTGCCGCCATGGTCTCGGGGACGAAGGGCATCTGGCGGATATGGTCGTGCCATTTCTCGCGGGCGCGGAAGAGTTCGAGGGTGTGGATGTAGCCGACGATGTGGTCGATGTCCTCCTTGTAGATGAGGATCTTGGAGTTGCCGCTCTCGACAAACTTCTGCTGCAGTTCGTCGGCCGTGCAGTCGTAGGGGACGGCATTGATCTCCGTGCGCGGCACCATGCAGTCGCGGACCTTGAGGTCGGGGAAGTCGAGGGCATTCTGGAAGATCTTCATCTCGTCGTCGACCTCGCCTCCCTGCGGCGTGTTGTCGATGGAGGACTGGACGAGGTCGTCGAGGTCCACCTTGGTAAACGTGCCGTCGTTGTTGCCCTCCTCCATCTTGACGCCCAGGAGGCGCAGGAAGAGGCGCGAGAGCAAGGTGGAGAAGCGGCTGATGGGCCACAGGACGATGTAGAAGAGGTAGGCCACGGGAGCCAGGAGGCTCATGAGGCGGTTGGGGTTGCTCTTGAAGAGCGTCTTGGGGAGAAACTCGCCCGTGAAGAGGATGACGAGGGTGGAGCAGATGGAGTCGAGCATGACGAGCGTGGCGTCGTTGCTGATGCCGGCCAACTGCCATAGGCCGTCGAAGATGCGGGCGAAGAGGATGCCATAGACCACCAGCACGATGTTGTTGCCCACGAGCATGGTGGAGACAAAACTGTTGGGGTTGGCGTAGAAGACTTTCAGGCAGTGCTGCGAGAGTCCGCTCTGGTCCTTGCCCACCTTCATCAGAAGGCGGTTGCTGGCCACGAAGGCGATCTCCATGCCCGAGAAAAAGGCCGAGAGCACCATGGTGGCCAGGATGGCTATTATATTATAGGTATAGGTGTCCAATATGGTTCAAATATGATTCTCGATTCAGGGCTGCCGACGATCGGCAGCCGTTGGTCTCCCGTCGGCGACGGGCTGGGCGGCGGCAGGTGGCCCCGGAGGGATCGGCGTTCCCTCTCTGCGGCTTGCCGAGGGAGCCATGTCGGCCTTGTCGAAGAGGCCCCAGCCCTTGGCGTCGCCGATCTCATACTCCGTCATGGTCTCGTCGCTGCGGAAGTAGCTGCCCTGGAGTTCGCGGTCGGGCGTCTTGATATGGGAGAAGACGTGGGAGTAGAGCTGGTGCTCGCCCTCGTCCCAGTAGAGCTGCTGGCTCGCATACTCCACGCCCTGGGCCGTACGGATGCGCACGCGGCCGCGGAGCACCCAGCGGCGCAACTTGTCGTAATAGACGGCGCTGTCGCAGGAGATGTAGCCCAGCACGCGCTTCTGCTCGTCAAACTGCGTCAGCAGGATGCCCTTGTCGAAGGTCCAGCGCGAGGGGTTGCGGTTCTCGTTGATCTCCCAGCGCTCGGCGACGATGCGATACTTGATGACGCCGGAGTCGGAGATGAGCGTGTTGACGCCGTAGGTCGTCATGATGGGCACGGAGTCGCGGTCGTGGATGGCGGGGGCGGTGTGCTCCTTGGGCTGGTTGCAGCCCGCAGCCAGGACCCCTGCCAGCACGAAAGAGAGCATGGAGGGCAACAAGCCCCTCATGCCCTGGTGGTCGTTTCTCGTGTGATGACTTAGAAAACTCATGCGGTCGTGGCAGCCTTTATGGTCAACATAGGTCCCTCGCAGGGCCTATTCGACCTTGAACTTGGCGAACATGCGCTCATTGAAGGTGAAACCGATGTTGATGCGGAACGTGTTCTCCGTGAGCATCGAGGAAGCCTCGCGGCGCACCCACTGGGCGGAGATGTTGAGCATCGAGCGGTTGTTGTAGCTGTTGACGATGGGGATGCCCAGGCCCAGCGAGGCCGAGATCTCCTTGGGGCCGTCCTGGCCGTTGATGGTGAAGTAGGGCGTGGCGTAGCCGATACCCGCACGGTAGTGGAGGCGGCTGAGGAAACCACGGTGGCGCTCGCCGCGGCAGTAGTCGGCACCGAGGACGACCTTGTGGCGGTCCTTGAGCAGTCCGCTCTGGAGCCCGTAGCCCTGGTCGGAATACTGCGGATAGTCGAGGCTGCCCCATTTCTGCAACTGGTAGTCGGCGCCGACCATCAGTTGTCCGTTGTGGCTATAGACCGCTCCCACGCCGAAGGTATGGGGCAGGTCGAGGGCGTTGGAGATACGGAAGTGGGTCGTGTCGGCCACGGCCAACTGGGAGTTGTTCTTGATGACGGAGAGCTCGGGATCGGCGTTGAGACTGTGGCCCAGACTGTAGGTCAGACCCAGCGTGACCTGGTCCTTGGCGCTGAGGGGCTGCGTGTATTGCAGTCCGAAGTCGAGCTTGTAGCTGCGCACCTCGGCGGTGTAGGTGCGCTGCAGCGTATTGACGTAGGCGTCGCTATATGTATTGGTCACGTACTTCGTGTAGCCACCCCAGAGATAGGAGGCGTTGACACCGACGGAGAGATTGCGCAGCGGTTCCGCACCCACGCCGAGATAGGCCTGGTGGAGGCCCTGCGAACCGCTATACTTATTGTTGTAGGTGGCCGTGGGCGACTCGGGGGAGAGGCTGCCGTTGATGTGGGCGGAGTTGGAGTAGTCGTAGCCCACGTTGGTGTAGGGCAGCAGACCGAAGCTCACGCCCACATGGCGAAACAGGCGAAGGCCCGCCACCACATACTCCAGGTCGGCATTGCGCGCGCTGATGGATCGGCCGCCCTCCTTGAACTGCGTCATCTGCAGGCTCACGCCCGCGTCGAAGATGAACGACAGCGAGTCGAGGGCCGAGTAGGAGGCCGGGTTGAGGGCGTTGACTTGGTTGTTGAGCCGGAGGCCATAGGCCAGTCCGTTCATGCCGCGGCTGAAACTGCCCGACTGTTCGGAGAGTTCGCCCAGGCCATACTGGCTGTAGGGGGAGTTGGTGCCGCTCTGCGCATGGAGTCCGAGGGAGGAGAGGAGCAGGAGCGATGCTGTTATCGTTTTCTTCATTGATTATCTACTGGGTTGGGGTCTGGGCAGGGCCTTGCCGGCACCAGGACCGTGATTAGCGATAGCGAGACCGTCGCTGGCGGCCTCCGGGGCGGAGGAAAGTCCGCCGAGGGGTCAGAGGCGGTTGTTCTCGGGGAAGACCACAGAGGGCTGGAAGGTCTTGGCCTCCTCGAAGTCCATCAGGGCGTAGCTCACGATGATGATGGTGTCGCCGACGACCACCCTGCGCGCTGCCGCACCATTGAGGCAGATGCAGCCGCTGCCACGCTCGCCCTTGATGACGTAGGTCTCGAAGCGCTCTCCATTGTCGTTATCCATGATCTGCACTTTCTCACCGGCGATGAGATTGGCCGCGTCCATCAAGTCCTCGTCGATGGTGATGCTGCCGATGTAGTTGAGGTTGGCCTGGGTCACCTTGACGCGGTGCAGTTTGCTTTTCAGTACTTCTATATACATATAAAAAAGAAAGTGTAGCGTGTGTTATTCCTTATACTTGATATGATCGATCAGACGGATCGGGGTCTTGCCGCAATAGACGGTGATGCAGCCCACCACATAGTCGCTGTCCTGCCAGTCCTGGACGTCGAGGAGCGTGTTGCCATCTACTATCTGGAAGTACTCCACCTCCAGGCCGTCGATGGCGTTGATCGTGCTGACCACGTGGTCGTGGGTCTCGGCGACGGTGTGGGTCTTGGCGTAATCGATGCTCTCCATCAGCGCACGGGCGATATGGGGGGCGATGGCGCGCTCCTCGGGGGTGAGGAGCTTGTTGCGGCTGCTCAAGGCCACGCCGTCGGCCTCGCGCACCACGGGGCAGGGAACAATCTCCACGTGGCTGCCGATGTAGGCGACCAGGCGGCGGATGACGGCGATCTGCTGCCAGTCCTTCTCGCCAAAGTAGGCGCGGGTGGGCTGGACGATGTAGAACAGGCGGCTCACCACCTGGCAGACACCATTGAAATGGCCAGGACGATGGGCGCCCTCCATGACCGTCGTCTGGGGCGGAAACTCAAAGTGGCGGGTATCGGGAGTGGGGTAGATGTCGCTCACGGTAGGCGCGAAGACGAAGTCGGCGCCACAAGCCTCGCAAAGGGCGCAGTCGGCCTTCAGTGTGCGGGGATAGCGTTCGAGGTCGGCGGGGTCGTTGAACTGTGTGGGGTTGAGGAATACGGAGACCACCGTCACGTCGTTTTCCTTGGCGCTACGCTTGATGAGCGAGGCGTGGCCCTCGTGGAGGGCACCCATCGTGGGGACGAATCCCACCGACTGTCCTTGCTTGCGCGCAGCGAAGAGCGCGTTCTGCAAGTCTGCGTTTTTTTCAAATACTTTCATTATCTGCAAAATATTTCGGGTGCAAAGTAACAACATTTTTACGAAATAGGCAAAAAGTAATCTGAAAAATATAATAAAATGCCGATGCCATTAGACAAAATATCTGAAAAGCCGCTGCGAATTCGGGAATAAAATCGTAACTTTGCACCTGGGAAATCGTGTTTATCGCGACTTTTGTCAAGAAATAATCACGATAAAACAAGTTAGAATGGCAAAGAAAGTATTGTTTATCAACCAGGAAACCACCCCTTACGTCACCCAATCGCAGATGGCAGAGATGGGAGGTTTGATGTCGGCCAAAATGCAAGAAGCAGGATTCGAGATAAGAACCTTCATGCCGAAGTGGAGCACGATCAACGAAAGGCGTGGCCAGTTGCATGAGGTAATCCGACTCTCGGGTATGAACCTGATCATCGACGACACGGATCATCCGCTCATCATCAAGGTGGCTTCCATACCGCAGTCGCGCATCCAGGTCTATTTTATTGATAATGAGGATTACTACCAGAATCGTCCGGCCATGACCAAGGACGAGCTGGGCAACGACTATCCCGACAATGGCGAGCGGGCCATCTTCTTCGCGCGCGGCGTGCTGGAGACGGTCAAAAAACTGCGCTGGGCACCGGATATCATCCACTGCCAAGGCTGGATGAGCTCGGTGATACCGTTCTATGTGAAGACGGCCTACCACGACGAACCGCAGTTTATCAACGCCAAGGTGGTGACGTCGCTCTTCGGCGAACAACCCGCGGGCGACCTGGGGGAGAAGTTCAGACGCTCCCTGCCGTTCAGGGAGGCCAAGGCCGAACTGATCGAGAAGTATGGCGACACGTTCGACGCCGTGGAACTGGGCAAACTGGCTATCGACTATAGCGATGGTGTCGTACAGGTGGACGACCAGGTCAACGCCGAACTCGTCCGTTATGCGCAGAGCGAGAACAAGCCGCTGATCGTCCATCCGCAGGCAGAGGCAGAGGTCAAGGGACTCTATGCTGACTTCTATGGCAAATTGTTGGGGGAATAGGCGGAGACAGCGTCTCTGACGTACCCTCGGGCGGGGGGACCGTGCGCCTTGTAGATAAGGAATGGGCGTGGCCTCCTGTTGTAATAGATTTTATGACCATTACAAGCAAATGATAAAATTCCATCAGTTGGTCTGGGGCCTCGCCCTGGCTGCCACGGCGCTCTCGCTGGCCGCCTGCGACGACACGACCGACAACATCGGCGGTTCGCTGATAGACAATCCCGACAAGTTGACTGTCAAGGCTGACACCTTCCAGCTCAGCACGCGCACCATCATGGCCGACTCGGTCATCGCACGCAACATCACGGGCTATCTCGGCCGCGTGAAGGATCCAGAGACGGGCAACTACGTGACGGGCGACTTCATGGCGCAGCTGCATCCGCTGAGCAACTATCAGATCGCGGCTGCCGACAGCATCCTCAGCCGCAACGACCAGGGGGAGATCATCGCCGACTCGTGCGAGATCCTGCTGGTCTATAACGACTTCTATGGCGACTCGCTGGCACAGATGAAACTCTCGGCCTACGAGATGGGGCGGCCGCTGGAGGAGGGATCGGTGATCTACTCCAACTTCAATCCGGCGCTCCACGGCTACCTGCGCCAAGGGGGCATCAAGCAGGAGCGTACCTATACGCTGGCGGACCTGACGCGCGGCGCCAAGTACACCAACAAGGCGATCGCCATCCGACTGGACGACGCCTATACGGACAAGGACGGCGTCAGCTACAACAACTATGGCACGTACCTGATGCGGAAGTACTATGCCTCGCCCGAGGCGTTCCGCAACAGCTACCGCTTTCTCCACGAGATCAGCCCGGGCTTCTTCTTCAAGGTGACCAACGGCATCGGCTCGATGGCGTATGTGACCAACGCCCAGCTCAATATCTATTTCCGTTCGCAGATCAACGGCAAGGACTCCGTCACCTCGACCTCATTGGCCAGTACGGAGGAGGTGCTGCAGACGACTACGTTCAGCAACGACAACAACCTGCTGGCAAGTCTCGCGGCACAGACGGGATGCAGTTATCTGAAAAGCCCGGCGGGCCTCTTCACCGAGGTCACGTTGCCGGTGGATGAGATCATGAGGGGACACGAGAACGACACGCTCAACACGGCGAAGGTGACCTTCCCGCGCATCAACAACACGATCAGTTCCGACTTCCTCCTCAGTGCGCCGACGACGGTATTGATCCTTCCGCTCGACGAGCTCCATACGTTCTTCGCCGAGAACCGCATTCCCGACTACAAGACGAGTTTCACCGCAGCCTATAGCGCGACGGTGAACGGCTATACGTTCAACAACATCTCGGGCTTGGTCAACTATATGATCAAGAAGCGCCGGGCCGGACAGGTGGATGCCAACTGGAACAAGGCGGTGCTCGTGCCAATCAGTCTGGCGACAACGACCATCACGGGTAGCTCTGGCACGAAGATAACACGCGTGACAAAGTGCTCCCACGACATGTCGCTCTCCAGCACACGACTCGTGGGTGGCCCCAACAACGCCAACCAGCCCATCCTCCTCTCTGTCATACATAGTACTTTCAATGGCAGATAACTTCTTGGAGCGCCACCGTGCCGACTACGAGCAGCGTAAGGCACGGTGGCTGAAAAAGAAAAGCCGCTGCCAAATCAAGGTCAAAAGACCCGGAACTGACGCACATGCTGACAAAAACCTGAGTGAAGGTCAAACTTAGAAGGGTTTGGCATGTCTTTTGCTCTATACTTTTGCAATTGAACAAGTTGTATTGAACAAGTAAAGAAATTGTATTCTAAAAGAAAATCACGAAAGTCAAGATGATAAGTCAATTCTCTAAAGAACTCTCGGAGGTGCTCGCCTTCAGCCGCGAGGAAGCCGACAGACTGTCCTGTCCCTCGGTGGCTCCAGAGCATCTGTTGCTGGCTGTTTTCAGGCTCTCTGATCCGAAGATACAAAGGGTCATCTCGACGCTCAGCCTCGACGTGCCCACGGTCAAGAAGGAGCTGGAGCAGTATGCCTCTTCGAACAAGGAGGAGAGCAAGCGGATCTACGAGGAGATCAACGTCACGGACCGTGCTGCCAACGTGCTGCACCTCGCAGTACTGGAGGCGCGCATCCAGCATCGCAAGATCGTCGATGTGGAGGACTTGATCCTGGCCATTCTCCACGACCAGACAGACACGGGCGCGAAGATGACGCTGCAGGCTCACCACCTCGACTACATTGAGGCCAACGCGCTGCTGCGCCAGTTGGCCAGCGACGTGCAGGGAGGGCTCGACTTGTCCGACGATGACGACGACGATATGCTCTTCAACGACGACGAGGAGGAGGATCGCGAGGAGGCGCGCAGCCAGGGTGGTGGAGCGCAGCAGACGCGCACCAAGGAGACCAAGAGTGCGACGCCGGCCCTCGACAACTTCGGCACGGACCTCACGGCAGCAGCCCAGGAGGGGAAACTCGACCCTGTGGTGGGACGCGAGCGCGAGATCATCCGCGTCAGCGAGATCCTGGGACGCCGCAAGAAGAACAATCCTGTGCTCATCGGCGAACCCGGTGTGGGCAAGAGTGCCATCGTAGAAGGACTGGCGCAGATGATCGTCCAGCACCGCACGTCGCCCACGCTTTTCAACAAGCGGATCGTGTCGCTTGACATGACGAGTATCGTGGCGGGAACGAAATACAGGGGTCAGTTTGAGGAGCGTATCCGCACGATCCTCAAGGAGATAGAGCGTCACCCGGAGGTGATCGTCTTCATCGACGAGATCCACACCATCATCGGGGCGGGCTCGGCGGCGGGCACGATGGATGCTGCCAATATCCTCAAGCCGGCGCTGGCGCGGGGCATGATGCAATGTATCGGTGCCACGACGCTCGACGAATATCGCAAGTCGATCGAGAAGGATGGCGCCCTGGAGCGTAGATTCCAGAAGGTGATCGTCGAACCGACCACGACGGAGGAGACGCTGCAGATCCTGAAGAATATCAAGGACCGCTACGAGCACCATCATCAGGTGACGTATTCTGACGAGGTGCTCCAGTTGATCGTGAAACTCACGGACCGCTACGTCTCGGACCGCTTCTTCCCCGACAAGGCCATCGACGTGCTCGACGAGGTGGGATCGCATATCCACCTGCAGCATGCGGAGGTGCCGAAGGAGATCGTGGATCTGCAAAATGAGATCGAGGAGATCAAGCAGAAGAAGCAGAATGCGGTCAAGAACCAAAACTTTGAGATGGCGGCGGGCTTCCGCGACCAGCAGGTGGAGCGCGAGAAGCAGCTCGAAGAGGCCCAGCACCGCTGGGAGGAAGGCGAGGTCGGCGAGCAGGTGGCCATCACGGAGGACCAGGTGGCCGATGTGGTGTCGATGATGACGGGTGTGCCCGTGCAGCGCATGCAGCAGTCGGAGGGCCTTCGTCTGCGCAATATGGCGACGGAACTGAAGCAGGTGGTGGTGGCCCAGGACAAGGCCATTGAGAAAATGGTGAAGGCCATCCAGCGCAACCGCGTGGGACTGAAGGAGCAGAACCATCCCATCGGCGCATTCATGTTCCTGGGCCCGACGGGTGTGGGCAAGACCTATCTGGCCAAGAAACTGGCGGAGTATATGTTTGGTTCGGCCGATGCGCTGATCCGCGTCGATATGAGTGAATATACGGAGAGCTTCAACACGTCGCGCCTGGTGGGTGCGCCTCCAGGATACGTCGGCTACGACGAAGGAGGCCAGCTTACGGAGCGGGTGCGCCGCCATCCTTACTCCATCGTCTTGCTCGACGAGATCGAGAAGGCGCATGGCAATGTCTTCAACCTCCTCTTGCAAGTGCTCGACGAGGGACGACTCACGGACGGCAACGGACGACTGATCGACTTCCGCAATACGGTCATTATCATGACGTCGAATGCGGGTACGCGCCAGCTCAAGGAGTTTGGCCGTGGCATCGGATTCACGGCGGGTGGTGCCGAGGGCTTCGCGCGCAACGAGAAGGACAAGGAGTATGCTCGGTCCATCATACAGAAGAGTCTGAGCAAGCAGTTCTCGCCGGAGTTCCTCAACCGTCTGGACGAGATCATCACCTTCGACCAGCTGGACCTCAACGCCATCAAGCAGATTGTCGATATCGAACTCAAGGGCTTGTATAAGCGGGTCGGCGAACTGGGCTACGCGCTCCAGCTCTCTGACGCTGCCAAGGAGTTTGTGGCCAAGAAGGGCTACGACGTCCAGTTTGGTGCGCGTCCGCTGAAGCGTGCCATCCAAAACTACGTCGAGGATGGACTCAGCGAGCGCATCCTGAGTGGCGAAATGAAGGAGGGCGACTCCATCCTGGTCAACCTGACTGAGGACGGCTCCAACCTGTCGTTTGACACGCAGGTGCCCGACCACGAATTGTTCTGACGCGCGAGCACGCCAAGCAAGAAAGACTAAGTCTGCAAGGGCAGACAGAAATTATAAGGGGGAAGAAAGCCATCAAACTTTCTTCCCCCTTATCGTATTTGGGTCAAATCAAAATCGGAATCTTAGTACTTCAATCCCATGTTGTAGAGGATGAAACTATAGATGTCGGCCTGCTCCTCCAGCTGCTTACTGACGGGCTTGCCGCCACCGTGGCCCGCCTTGCTGTCGATGCGGATGAGGGTGGGTTTGTCGCTGGCATTGTCGGCTTGGAGCGTGGCAGCAAACTTAAAGCTGTGGGCGGGAACAACGCGGTCGTCGTGGTCTGCCGTCGTGATGAGGGTGGCAGGATACTTCACGCCCTTCTTGATGTTGTGCAGAGGAGAATAGCCGCGCAGATACTCAAACATCTCCTTGGAGTCGGCACTCGTACCATAGTCGGGAGCCCAGTTCCAGCCGATGGTGAACTTATGGTAGCGGAGCATGTCCATCACGCCCACAGATGGAATGCAGACGCCAAAGAGGTCGGGACGCTGCGTCATGCAAGCGCCGACGAGCAGTCCGCCATTGCTGCCACCGACGATGGCGAGGTAGGGCGAACTGGTGTATTTCTCCTTGATCAAATACTCAGCAGCAGCGATGAAGTCGTCGAAGACATTCTGCTTCTGCATCTTCGTACCCGCCTCGTGCCAAGCCTCGCCATACTCGCCTCCGCCACGGAGAGAAGCCTGGGCATAGATGCCACCGCGCTCCAGGAACGGGATGCGGGAAGCGGAGAACGAGGGATTCATCGAGATATTGAAACCGCCGTAGGCATAGAGATAGACCGGGTTCTTGCCGTTGAGTTTCAGGCCCTTCTTGTAAGTGATGAAGAGCGGCACGCGCGTACCGTCCTTGCTGGTGTAGAACACCTGCTTGGTCTCATACTCGCTGAGCTTGAAGTTGACCTTGGGCACGGCATAGGGCTGCAGCGAGTTGGCGGCGCGATCATACTGATATACCGTCCAGGGCTGCGTGAAGGAGGCAAAGCTGACGAAGCACTCCTTGCTGTCCTTGTTGCCGCTGACGCTGGCGCTGCCAATGCCCGGGAGGCTTACCTCCTGCTGCATCTTGCCGTTGAGGTCATAGACATAGATGTGGCTGCAGGCGTCCTGCTGGTAGCTCACATAGAGTTCGCCGCCGATGATGTTGGCGCCATCGATCACGTTTTTGCCCTCAGGGATGACGGTCTGCCAGTTTTCCATCGCGGGCTTGTGGATATTCATCACCATGATCTTGTACATCGGTGCACCGTCGTTGGTCAGCAGATAGACCTTGTCGCCGATGGTGGCGATGGGAGAGTAGGCGTAGTCCATGTTGGGGACCACCTTCGTAAACTGCGAGTTGCTGTTTTTCAAGTCGCGGATATAGAAGATGTTGCCCGTGCCGCCGCCCGACTCATAGAGGAACTGCACCGTCTCCTCGTGGTTGACCGACGTACTGAAGAAGTGCATCGGCTCGGTGGGATTCTGGAAGAAGAGCTGGTCCTGCTCCTGCTTCGTGCCGAGGCGGTGAAAGTAGATCTTGTGGGTGGAGTTCTTGCTCGTATAGGCGTTGCCCTCGGGTTTGTCATAGGCGCTATAGAAGAAGCCGTCTCCGAGCCAGGAGGCACCCGAGAACTTGGCCCACTCGATGTGGTCGGGCAATACTTCGAGCGTCTTCGTGTCCATCACATAAAACTCCGACCAGTCGCTGCCCGAACGCGAGATGGCGTAGGCCAAGTATTTGCCGTCGTGGGAGAAACTGATGTTGCCCAGGGCCACCGTGCCGTCCGTAGAGAGCTGGTTGGGGTCGAGGAAGACGCGCGCGTTCTTCTCCTGTCCCAGGCCGTCCATCTCGTAGAGCACACTTTGGTTCTGAAGACCGTTGTTCTTGTAGAAATACCACTTGCCCGTGGCTTTGACATAGAAGGGCGCTCCCACCTTGCCGTAGTCGGAGACTTCGCGCAGGCGCTTCAGGAGTTTGCCGCGGAAGGGAATCTTGGCCAGGTACTCTTGTGTCACTTGGTTCTCGGCCTCCACCCATTGCATGGTGGCCTCCGAGTGGTCGTCCTCCAAGGGGCGGTAGGGGTCGGCTACTTTCACACCGAAATACTCATCCACGGTGTTGTCCGTCGGAGGGGTGGGGTAGGTCAGGCCCTGTCCGGCAGCTTGGTTGGCAGCCATGGCAAGCATGGCCAACGCTAATGCTTTTTTCATAATCAGCAGTTTACTTTTATAATTTTCGTCTTTAGTTTTTTTACTTTTACTTTGTCTCATTCCTTTGACAAGGGGAATGGGATAATCTTCTCCTTGCCACGAAAGAGGTTTTGCCTTCTCACGAAAGGTTTTTTCCTTCTCACGAAAAGTGCGTTGCCTTCTCACAAAAGGGCTTCACCTTGTCTTGATTAGGTCCTGCAAAGGTATGAAATAAAGTCGAACGGCCCAAACATTCCTCCCTTCTTTTCTGTATGACAGAATGGTTATAATCAGGAAAAGATTCTTCGGAGCAAAAAATGTCGGAATAGCAGCCTTTTCGACTTACTATTCCGACACGATATCAAGCGGCAGGGCGGAGGATCGCTCCCTTCCTCAAGGGATGGTCCTGCGCCTCCAGATGCGGCTTAGCTTACCTTGTTGAGCTTCTTGATGATAGAGAAGATGAACAGGGCAGACACCAAGCAGATGCCAGCGAGGACACCCCAAATGGTGACGAGGTTGAAGTTGAGACCCCACATGATACCAGGCACCATCACCAGCTGGTTGCCGATGGCGGTAGCACCAAACCACAGACCCATCATCAGACCGGCATACTTGGGAGGAGCCACCTTCGACACGAAGGAAATACCGATCGGAGAGAGCAGGAGCTCAGCGAAGGTGAGGATGAGGTAGGTGGAGATCAAGAGGTTGGCGCTGACACGCGGGCCCTCCGTAGCGGCATTGCCCTGGACGAGCGGCAACTCAAGCCCCATAGAGCCAACGGCCATCCAAACGAAGCCGAGGGCAGCGACGAGCATACCGAGACCTATCTTCTCAGGAGAGGTCGGCTCCTTGCCGATCTTGTTGAGCCAAGAGAAGAGCGCCACGCTCACCGGAGTGAGGGCTACGACGTAGCACGGGTTGAACTGCTGGAAGATCGGAGCCTTCACGTCGATGGCACCATCCAGGCTGTTGTACTTGTAGAACAAGAAAGCGATGGCAGCAGCGATCACGGCCAGGGCGATCAACTTGCCCTTGGCGGTCTTGCTCTGGGCAAGAGAGAAGCAGGCATAGACGACGAAGATGCAGGCCACGAGGTTGGTCACGTCGAAGAGCATAGACTGAACGCCCTCAGCGCTGGTCTGTGTGAAGTCGCGTGCAAACAGCGTGAGCGTATTACCGTTCTGGTGGAAGGCCATCCAGAAGAAGATCACGACGGCGAACACCAGGCAGAGGCAGACGATGCGCTCCTTGGTCTCGGCCTTGGAAAGCTCGGGAGCATTGGAGGCAGCAGCGTTGGCAGCCTTCTGGTTGCCCTCGCTGGCGAGGACGTGCTTGTAGGTGGAGCTGAAGGCGTAGTAGATAGCGATACTGACGATCAGCGATACGCAAGCCACGGCAAAGGCGAAGTGGTATGAATCAGCCTCGCTGACGCCGAGAGAGGCCTGAGCCCACTCCATGATTTTGATGGCAGCGGTCGGGGCGAACATGGCACCGATGTTGATGGCCATATAGAACAACGAGAAACCTGAGTCGCGCTGAGAGGAATAGTCAGGACCGTCATAGAGACGACCCACCATCACCTGGAGGTTACCCTTGAAGAGACCCGTACCCAAGGCAATGAGGATGAGCGACAGACCCATTGCGGCAATGGCAACCGTGTCCTTACCCAGCGGCAGAGAGAGCACCAGGTAGCCGAGGAACATGATAAAGATACCCGTGGTGACCATACGGCCAAAGCCAAACTTGTCGGCAGCGATACCACCAATGATGGGCAGGAAATAGACCATCATGAGGAAGGTGGAGTAGATCGTACTTGCCGTACCAGTGGCGAAACCGAAGTTTGCCTGCAAATAGAGCAAGAACACAGCCAGCATCGTGTAGTAGCCGAAGCGCTCGCCTGTGTTTGCCAAAGCTAAGGCCCAGAGTCCTTTAGGTTGATTTGAAAACATAGATGATTTTGAAATTTTAGTTCCTTCCTTGCGGTCGGAAGAGTTAGTAATTGAGTTATTATTTCTTTCTGTTTTATTCTGTTATTTTGTGATGATGTTATTTCTTGAGGATGTTATTTTTTGATGATGTCAAACAAGTAGGAAGCCTTGACGACGATGTTGCCGAAGTTGGACTTGCCAAAGAAGTCGCTCTTCGAACTCCCGTAGATGTTGCCGAGACCGTAGTAGTAGCGCGCCTCCAACTGGAAGTGGCCCAGGCGTGGATGGCTCCATTCCGTACCCAGTCCGGCAGCGATGCCGTAGTCGAACTTCGTCTCTACGGGCATGTCCTCCTGCTTCACGATGGTGTTGGCGCGTCCTGTGCCGTCGGTGGCGAGGTTGGGCGCCGTATAGTTGCGTTGGGTCGATTCGCTCAAGTAGAGTCCGATCTGCGGACCCGCCTTGAAGAAGAAGCTCCAGCCCTTGCTCTCCTGTCCCCATGCCAGGTGGGCGAAGACCGGTATCTGCACGTAGTTGATCGTGCGCTCGTAAGTCTCTGCGTTGCCATTGGCGTTGACGACGGGCTGGTCGGCGGGGGTGAGGATGTCCTGCTTCCATCCGAGCGAGGCATAGTTGACCTCCGCGGCAATGGAGCAGATCGTGGAAAAATATTTCTCGCTGGTATAGCGGACTGAGAATCCTCCGGTGAATCCCGCGTGCATCTTCTGCGGCACACTCGGGTCGAAACCGACGTTGGACAATACGCAACCCGCATTGACTCCGAGCGACAACACGTTGCGGTGTTCTCCCACCTGCGCCTGGAGCGCCTGCGAGCACACCACCGCCATCAGAAGGAGAATCGGTCTGAGAAACCGCTTCTGCCCGGCGTGTCGCTTGGAAAACCAAGGTTGCGCGTACCGAAAGATTGACATTTCTGCTTTGACTATCATCTGTGGTAGCATATACTAATAGGTAAGGCTCTCCATGGTTTGGTCGGGCTTGAAGTGGATCAGCTGAAACTGCCTGTTCTGTTGTCCTCCGCCCTGTATGGGCAGGAAGCGGAGCCGCGTCTGCAGCGCCTTATATTTCGTCGGCTGCTTCTCCAGTCCCTTGAATGCGGCGCCATACTGCCGGAGTCCCCGCACGAAATACTCGCCGTGGTCGTAGCCCGTCAAGGCCAGGCGCGGGATGTAGTTTTTGTCCATCGCTGCGCCATACGTTTCCTGGTAGAGTTTCTCCAGGGCAGAAGTCTTGTCCGACTGCTTATTATAAAAGAACGTAGAGGGAATATACGTATTGTACTTGAAGAACCAGTTGAGGTCATAGTCCTGGTAGATGAACCAGTCGTTGTAGCCATACATCGAGATGGCGAGCCCCGGGCGCGTTGCCGTGAGTGAGTCCAACTTATGGAAGACATGCGTCAGCTGCGGACTCTTCTCGGTGTTGAGGACCACGGCGTTGGGCTGCTTGGAAGAAAAATGCTTGGCAAAGTCGGCCATCGACGAGTTGATGCTGGTCAGTTCGTAGGGAATCTTGGCCGCGTCGAGCTGCTGTCTCAGCATGCGGGTGAATTTTCCCACGCGCGATGTCGGGTCGTTGCAATCGATGAAGATCGGACGGTGGCTGTTCTGATAGCGCTCCAGGAAGCAGCTGACCGCCATCGCGTTGAGCAACGAGTCGGTCTGATAGACTTGGAAGACCTGGGGATTGCTCTCCACCTCCCGGCTCTCGATGGAGAAGGGAATGACGAGCGCTATCTGGTTGCGACGGCAGAAGTCTGCCAGCGGCTTCACCTGCGGGGTGTAGAGCGGGCCAAAGATGATGTCGAGGGAAGCGGCGTTGGCGTCGAGGAGCGTCGTGCGGATATCGGCGTCCTTGGCTACGTTCCAGGCGTGGACGTCAGTGTTGATGCCTTCGGCCTTCATCTGATTGAAGGCGAGGAGCAAACCACGGTAGTACTCCACCATCCTGCGGCCATCGCCATCGTCGTTGTGCAACGGCAGCATCACGCCCACGCGGATAGTGCCATCCTTCTTCTTCGTGGCGGGAGCCGCTGGGCGCTGGGCCGAGACCGGTCCCTGTGCGGCGACAGACCCCTTGGCAGCTTGCGGAGCAGTCTGCGAGGAGGCCGGGCTGCGGCGCTTGTCTCCTTTCTTACCAAAGGGGACGGCTATCCACGCACCTTTCTGCAGCTCATAGCCCTCCTTTTTCATTTCCGGATTGGCGTCTATGATCTGCTGAATCGTCACATTATATTCTTTGGCGATGCCGAAAAGGGTCTCTCCCCGCTTCACCTTGTGCAGGTCCTGCCACTGTGGGGCCTGACCGCTCGCATGAAGGCAAAGCAGCGAGGCGAAGACCGCGATCCACATCCTCAAGCAATGTCTCATTTTTCCAATTTTATTTTAACCACTTGCAAAGATAGCAAAAAATAGTTGGTTTTGGCATGGGAGTGGAAAGAATTTCGTAAATTTGCACAAAATATCAACGATGAGGCATATTTTCAAGCATATCTTGGCCGCTTTTGTGCTCTTTTGGGGCACACAGGCGACATTTGGACAAGCGCTCTCGCCACTTGCCACGTATATGGACGACAACGGCGAGGAGCAGACGATGGAACCTGGCGGAAGCTACACGGGAAGCGCACCGATAGAGGTCAGTTTCGACGCTGGTGTCACCGAGGTGGGCGACTATACGCCCCATTTCGAATGGCGCTTTTACGAAGGATCCGACGTGCAGAACCCCTACCTGATCCGCTACGACGAAACCACCAGCTACACCTTCACCAAGGCCGGTATGCAGCACGTCGCGCTCACGGTCTCGTTTGTCAACGGTTCGGACACGATCCGCTTCACCACCGACGATTTCCCGCCCTTTGAGTTTTCCATCAGCGAAAGCAAACTCGAGTTTCCCAATGCCTTCTCGCCCAATGGCGATGGCGTCAACGATGTGTTCAAGGCCAAGAGCACCTATCAGAGTATCGTGGAGTTTCAGGCCACGATCTTCAACCGCTGGGGACAGAAGATTTTTTCTTGGGACAACCCTGCGGAGGGATGGGACGGCACGTTCCATGGCAAACCCGTCAAGGATGGTGTCTATTTCCTCAACGTGGATGCCAAGGGAGCGGACGGACGCCATTTCCGTATTCGCAAGGCAGTCAACCTGTTGCGCACCTACAACGAGGCTGCGGGATCAGGAACTGTGACGGAATAGACCTTCCGCTCCACGCAAACCAATAGATTGTATTTCCACCGATGGACAAGGATATAATAGAAGTGCTGGGCGCACGCGTCCACAATCTGAAGAATATTGATGTCGTCATTCCCCGCAACTCGCTCACGGTCTTCACCGGCCTGAGCGGGTCGGGCAAATCGTCGCTGGCTTTCGACACCATCTATGCCGAGGGCCAGCGCCGCTATATCGAGACTTTCTCGGCCTATGCCCGCAATTTCCTGGGCAATATGGAGCGCCCCGATGTGGACAAAATCACGGGGCTCTCGCCTGTCATCGCCATTGAGCAGAAGACGACCAACAAGAATCCGCGATCCACGGTGGGAACGACCACGGAGATCTACGACTACCTCCGCCTGCTCTTCGCCCGCGCCGCCACGGCCTACTCCTATCAGAGTGGGGAGAAAATGGTGAAATATACCGAGGAAAAGGTGGTCTCGATGATCCTCAAGGACTATCTCGGCAAGAAGATTTTCATCCTCGCTCCGCTCGTCCGCAACCGCAAGGGACACTACCGCGAACTCTTCGAGAGCATGCGGCGCAAGGGCTACCTTTATATAAGGATAGACGGGGAAATCCAGGAGCTGACCCAGGGCATGAAAACCGACCGCTACAAGAACCACAATATCGAGGTGGTGGTCGATAAGATGAAACTCGCCGCGCGCCTGGGCGAGACGGAGGACAACCTCTCGCAGCGACTGCAAAAGACCGTGGCTACGGCGATGCGCCAGGGCGACGGACTGGTGATGATCATCGATGCCGACACGGGCGAGGCGAAGTTTTTCTCCAAGCGCCTCATGGACCCCGTGACGGGACTGTCGTACAAGGATCCTGCGCCCAATATCTTTTCCTTCAACTCGCCCGAAGGGGCTTGTCCTCATTGCAAAGGACTTGGCATGGTCAGCGAGATCGACCTGAAGAAGGTGATTCCCGACGACAGAAAGTCGATACGCGAGGGGGCGATCGCGCCGCTGGGAAAATACAAGAGTCAGATGATATTTTGGCAGATAGAAGCGATTCTGTCCAAATATGACCTGGACTTGAAGTCTCCGGTGAAGGACATTCCCCAGGAGGCTATGGACGAGATCCTCTATGGGGCGCTCGAAAAGGTTCGCATCCCCAAGGAACTGGTCCACACGACGACGGACTATTTTGTGGCTTTCGACGGCGTAGTGAAGTATCTGCGGGCCGTCATGGAGGGCGACGAGAGTGCCGCGGGGAAGAAATGGAGCGGACAGTTTATCGCCGACGTGACCTGCGGCGAGTGCCAGGGCCAGCGACTGAACCGCGAGGCTTTGTCCTATAAGATTTGGGGCAAGAATATCTCCGAACTCTCCGAGATGGACTTGGGCGAACTCTATGAGTGGATGGGGGAAGTGGGAAACCACCTCGGCGAGACCCAGCGACAGATCGCCACGGAGATCATCAAGGAGATTCGCAAGCGCATCCGCTTTCTGCTGGATGTCGGACTCGACTATCTGTCGCTCAACCGCCAGTCGGCCTCGCTCTCGGGTGGCGAGAGCCAGCGCATCCGACTGGCCACGCAGATCGGTTCGCAACTGGTCAATGTGCTCTACATCCTCGACGAGCCGAGCATCGGACTCCACCAGCGCGACAACGTCCGACTGATCAACTCGCTCAAGGCGCTGCGCGACTTGGGCAATACGGTCATCGTGGTGGAGCACGACGAGGACATGATGCGGGCCGCCGACTGGATCGTCGATATCGGGCCGCGGGCGGGCCGAAAGGGTGGAGAAGTGGTCTTCCAGGGCACGCCGCAACAGATGCTCCACACCCATACGCTCACGGCGCAGTATCTGAACCATGAGCGGGCGATCGAGGTGCCGGCCCGTCGTCGCAAGGGCAACGGTCAGCGTATCGCTTTGTGTGGGTGCACAGGCAACAATTTGAAGCGCGTGGACGTGGAACTGCCGCTGGGAGAACTGATCGTCGTCACGGGTGTGTCGGGATCGGGTAAATCCACGCTGATCAACGAGACGCTGCAGCCGATTCTCTCGCAACATTTCTATCGCTCGCTGAAGAAGCCGATGGCCTACGAGAAGATAGAGGGGATGGAGTTGATAGACAAGGTGGTGACGGTGGATCAAAGTCCTATCGGACGCACGCCGCGATCCAATCCTGCCACCTATACGGGCGTCTTCTCGGACATTCGCGCGCTCTTCGTCGGACTGCCCGAGGCGAAGATCCGCGGGTATAAGCCAGGCCGCTTCTCCTTCAACGTGAAGGGCGGCCGCTGCGAGGCTTGTGGCGGCAACGGCTATAAGACGATCGAGATGAACTTCCTGCCCGACGTGATGGTGCCCTGCGATGTCTGCCACGGCAAGCGCTACAACCGCGAGACGCTGGAGGTGCGCTACAAGGGTAAGTCCATTGCCGACGTGCTGGACATGACGGTCAATATGGCGGTGGAGTTTTTCGAGAATGTGCCACAGATTCTGCCCAAGATCAAGTCGCTGCAGGATGTGGGACTGGGCTACCTCAAACTGGGCCAGTCTTCCACGACGCTCTCGGGCGGAGAGTCGCAGCGCGTAAAACTCGCCACCGAACTCTCGAAGCGCGATACGGGCAAGACGCTCTATATCCTCGACGAACCGACCACGGGTCTCCACTTCGACGATATCCGCATCCTCATGGATGTGCTACAGAAACTGGTGGACCGGGGCAACACCGTGCTCATCATCGAGCACAACCTCGACGTGATCAAACTCGCCGATTACATCATCGACATGGGACCGGAGGGAGGCAAGCGCGGAGGACAAGTGCTCTCCACGGGCACGCCCGAAGCCGTTGCCAAGAGTAAAAAAGGTTTCACGCCCGCCTTCATCAAGAGTGTGCTGGAAAGTGCTGCGAAGGGGAAGAAATAGCTGAAATTGTAAGCAATATTCCCTGCTGAGGAAGGAAAACAACCAATACTACTCTTACAACTTGTAACAACCTACACGCTTCGCGTGTTATATCCTGCTGCAAGGTAAACAACAAAAATATAACGCTTCGTCTTGGACATTCCCTGCCGAATTTGTCCAGGCGAAGCGTTGTTCATAGTTGTTTCCATGCAGCAACCTTTGGTCTGCATGGGCCTCGAAGAGGCGATGTCCAGGCGAAGCTGTTCCATTACATGGCACTCTTTCTCGCCATGGCATAACTTGAGCAAGCTCAGTTCTGCTCATGGCTTACCGAAAGAGTTGTTACTTGTTGTAAAAGTTGTTCAAGTTGTTTTTCCTACTCAGCAGCGCGTATGGGAACGACACAAACAATCTTTTCGGATGAACTTGATGATGGCAATTTGGAACCCCTATCGTCGAGGTCTCTATAGTCTGACCTTTAGTCCAAACACTGGTCGATCAACTTTTCTATTTCCTGCCGATCCATGTTTTGTCCGATGAAGACCAATTTCTGCATGCGGTCTCCATATTCCTCGTCCCAGTCTTTCAGGACCGACGGGTTCTGCTGCTTGAAAGCGTCGAGTTCGGCGGGCGGCATGGTCGCGTACCATTTTCCTGCGTTGCGGATGCTCACCTGTTTGCCTGCCTGCTCAAAGACGTAGCACGTGTCGGGCTCGTCCTGGAAGTAGCACAAGCCCTTGCAGCGGATCACGCTCTTCGGCCAGGCCGAGGCCACCAGTTCGTCGAAACGCGTGAGGTCGAGCGGACGGCGGCGATAATAAACAAAGGTGCTGATGCCATACTCCAAAGCCTCGCCTGACTCCTCGTTCTCCAATCCGTGGGAATGATGATGATGGTGGTGGTGGTGGCCGTGGCCCTCCTCGTGATCGTGGTGGTCCTCATGACCGTGGTCGTGGTCCTCCTCGTGATCATGCTCATGGTCCTTCTCGTGGCCTTCCTCGCTTTCGTCCCCGTCGATGGCTGCCATCCACGCCGCCGAAGTCATTACCTTCTGAAAGTCAAAGGCTTCGGTGTGGAGCAGCAGGTTGAGATCCACGTCGCAATAGTCGCAGGGGATGATGGCGGCCTGCGGCTGGATGTGGCGCAGGATCGCCTGGATACGGCCCAGTTCCTCTTTGGAGACCTCGCTGGCCTTGTTGAGCAGGATCGTATTGCAAAATTCCACCTGCTGGATCACGAGGCTTTCGAGGTCGTCCTCCTCGATGTGCTCCTTCTCAAGGTCGCTTCCCCCGGCAAACTCGTCGCGCAGGCGGAGCGCATCCACTACCGTCACCACACTATCGAGTTTGGCCACGCCCTCCTTTGCCAGGTTGGGGTAGATCTGCGGGTAGGCGCAGATGGTCTGTGCAATAGGAGCCGGCTCGCAGATGCCGCTGGCCTCGATGACGATATAGTCGAAACTGTGCGTTTTGACCAGGTCGCTCAACTGCTGGACCAAGTCCATCTTGAGCGTGCAGCAGATGCAGCCGTTCTGCAGCTGCACCAGGCTATCGTCGTTCTGACCGACGATGCCTTCGCGCGCGATAAGGCTCGCGTCGATATTCACTTCTCCTATGTCGTTGACAATGACGGCAAAACGAATGCCACGCTGATTGCCCAAGATGCGGTTGAGCAGGGTGGTCTTTCCGCTGCCCAAATAGCCTGTGAGCAGCAATACGGGGGTTGTGTTCTGTTCCATTTTCCTTCGTTCTTTGATTTTTCCTTCGTACTTTGAATTTCCTTCGTGCTTTGAATTTTTATTCTCGCCTTGAATTAAATCCTTGTTAGAATTTCATCCTTGCATGAATTTCCTTCGTGCTTTTTTCGGAAATACGATAATAATAGTGCAAAGGTACAAAAACTATGCCAATCGGCGCCAGCGACGAAGAAAAAAGTGAATGATCGTATTTTTGTCGCTCTCAGGCTCATTTCTTTCCCATTTTCACCCCTCCAACACCAAAAAAAATGGGTGTTTACGTTGTTTTTTATTCCTTTTTTCGCCATTTCTGTCTTGTTTTCCGTTTTTTTTAGTATCTTTGTAACCGAATAAGGAAGCCGCAACGGACGAAGCCAAAACCAATATCTTCAACGTACACGCAAACGCCCGACCATGGAGGGGGAATAAAACCCATCTTCAAACAAAGGTTCCTTTTCAGGATAAGAAGAAAAAAAGTATAGCAAAATGAAAATTACACTGTTACAGACGGACATCATTTGGGGACAACCCGAAGCGAACCTCGCACACTTGGACCATTTGCTGGAGGGCGTTGGCGAATGCGACCTCATCGTGCTGCCCGAGATGTTTACCACGGGGTTTGACACCAACCCCGAGACCGTGGCCGACGACGAAGGATTGGCCCTCAAATGGATGCGCAACACCGTGCGCCAGCGCAACTGTGCCTTGGCGGGCAGCGTGGCCACGAAGGTGGGCGAGAACTACTACAACCGCATGTATTTCGTCAGTCCCGACCTCCTGTTGGCTTCTTACGACAAGCATCATCTCTTCACCTACGGCCATGAGCAGGAGGCCTTTACGCCGGGCCACCGTCGCGTCGTGATCCCTTACCGTGGCGCGCGCATCCTGCTGCAGGTCTGCTACGACCTTCGTTTCCCCGTCTTCAGCCGCAACCGTGGCGACTACGACCTGGCGATCTATGTCGCCAACTGGCCGCAGGGCAGACAGAAGGTTTGGGACACGCTGCTCAGCGCACGCGCCATCGAGAACCAAGCCTATGTCGTCGGCGTCAACCGCGTGGGCTCGGATGCCAATGGCCAGTATGCTGGCGGATCCAAGCTGGTGGACCTCTTCGGAGAGACCATCGTCAAGGCCGAAGAGGGCGTGGAGAGTATCGTGACGGGCGAGATCGACCTCGATCGCCTGAAGGCTTTCCGCAAGGAGTTCCCCGTCCTCGACGATGCAGACCAGTTTAAGTTGCTCGTTCCTTAATATATACGGAGGATATAGTCAGGAGAATAGAATTAGGTGGAAGAACAAAGTTTGGGGATCGAATATTTTAATAAGAAGATCGAATATATAATAAGGAGATTGAATATAAAAATAGGAAGATCGTTCCCCAGGCTCCTTCCGTAGCACATTCACAAACAGACAACTCAATATAGCGAAACCCGCATGGTAGAAGAATATCAGCTCCGCCTGCTCCCTGAGGAGGCTTATTCGGAGGACACCATCAGACAATACCTGTCTCAGGAGAAAGGATTTGACGTAGCAGCCATTCGCGCCGTGCGGGTCGTGAAGCGATCCATCGACGCGCGCCACCGCCGCGTACTGGTCAATCTCAAGGTTCGGGCCTACATCAACGAGCTCCCGGCCGAGGAGCCGTTTACGCCCACGGACTACCCTGACGTCAGCGACCAGCCCTCGGCGATCGTTGTCGGCGCAGGCCCCGGCGGTCTTTTCGCTGCGCTGCGCCTAATAGAGATGGGTGTGCGCCCGATCGTCCTGGAGCGTGGCAAGAGCGTCGAGAAGCGCAAGCGCGACCTCGCAGCCATCCCCCATACGCAGACCATCGACCCCGAGTCCAACTACTGTTTTGGAGAGGGTGGAGCAGGCGCGTTCTCCGACGGCAAACTCTACACGCGGTCGAAGAAGCGTGGCAGTGTGGAGAAGATCCTCAACGTCTTCTGCCAGCATGGTGCATCGGCTGCCATTCTGGCCGACGCCCATCCCCATATCGGCACAGACCGTCTGCCGCTCGTCATCTCCAACATGCGCAAGCGCATCATCGGCTGTGGTGGCGAGGTCCATTTTCAGACCCGCATGACGCGTCTCATCGTCCAAGACCAGTCGGTCGTGGGCGTGGAGGCTGTCAGCCGCGACGACGAAGGACAGCAGACGGAGCACGAGTTTCGCGGTCCTGTGGTGCTCGCCACGGGCCATTCCGCCCGCGACGTCTATCACTACCTCTCCTCCGCCCGCATCGAGATGGAGGCCAAGGGCATCGCCGTGGGCGTCCGACTGGAGCATCCCTCTGCCCTCATCGACCAAATACAGTATCATAACCCAGCGGGCCGTGGCAAGTATCTTCCTGCCGCCGAGTATTCCTTCGTGACGCAGGTCGATGGCCGCGGCGTATATAGTTTCTGTATGTGCCCCGGTGGTTTCGTCATCCCCGCCGCCTCCGGTCCAGAGCAGTTGGTGACCAATGGTATGAGTCCGGCCAACCGCGGTTCGAAGTGGAGCAACTCGGGCATGGTGGTGCAGCTGGAGCCGGAAGATATCGACGCCTCCGTATTGGAAACGGAGAACGGCCCCTTGGACGACACGCTCCGCGTGATGGCCTATCAGGAGCAACTGGAGCGCCTCTGCTGGCAGCAGGGCAACTACAAGCAGACGGCCCCAGCCCAGCGCATGGCCGACTTCGTCAAGCGCCGCTTGTCCTTCGACCTGCCCAAGAGTTCCTATACCCCGGGACTGATCTCCTCGCCCCTCCACTTCTGGATGCCCAGCGAGGTCAGCGATCGCCTGCGCAAAGCCTTCGAAGTGTTTGGCCGCCAGGCTCATGGCTTCCTCACCAACGAGGCCGTGATGATTGCCGTCGAGACCCGCACGTCGTCCCCCGTCCGCATCCTCCGCGACAACAAGACCTTGCAGCACATCTCCCTCCGCGGCTTGTACCCCTGTGGAGAAGGAGCAGGCTATGCGGGTGGCATCGTCTCGGCAGCCATCGACGGCGAGCGCTGCGCGGAATGCTTGGCCTCGGAATTGTTTCCAACACGACCTGCTGAGTAGGGAAAACAACTTTTACAATCATGTAAAACCCTTTCGATAAGCCATGAGCAGTACTGAGTTTGCACAAGTTATGCCATAGAGAGAAAGGATGCCATGAAATGGAATGCTTCGCATTGGATAATCCCTGCTGAGGATGGAAAACAACTTGAACAACTTTTACAACTTGTAACAACCTACACGCTTCGCGTGTTAATATCCTGCTGCAAGGTAAACAACAAAATACAACGCTTCGCCTTGGACTTATCCTGTTGATTGTCCTGGCGAAGCGTTGTAACTTGTTGTAAAAGTTGTATTTGTTGTTTTTAAATTTTAGCAGGATTTGGAACTGTAAAAGTTGTAGTTGTTCTTGAGAAACAACGCAAGATAGACCCAAGGCTACAATAAAACTTCTATATCAGGGCCGTTGATTCTATCAGGCCCGGTGATTCTATATCAGGCCCGTTGATTCTTATAGCAGGCCTGTTGACTGGAGGGCTTTCTGCGCCAGCGACTCATAGATTTCTCCTAAGTCGCAGAATCGCATCAAACTATTGTAGGCCGCATGGCGGACCGCTAAATCCTTGCCCGTCAGAGCCGTCTCCACTTGGTCGAGATATTCGTTGATGCCACGCTCGTCAGGGATCTGTTCCGAGGCAAAGCGGCGCGAGAGAATATGGTAGCCACAGATCTGATAGAGCGGCTGGTCTTTGGCGATCCAAGCAAAGGCCATGCGCGGCGCGTAATCGACATATTGGAAGACATGGAGCGCCAGCAGCTCCGCCATCTCCTGCGTCTCGGTCTGCTCCATCCATATCTCTGCCACTTCCGGCAGCAGCTTCTCCGTAGGCATGAGCAGCGTAGCCAGTATCTTGCATTCGCGGATCGGCTCCTTCCAAAGCGCAATGGCCAAATCGTAGTTTTTATCATATTCTGCCGCCATCTCGCGCAGGTGGAGCAGCGAGGCGCCCCAGTTGAGCTTATACTGCACCCCCTTGTCGCGCATCGACTGCGCCGTCACACCATTCATCAGCAGGCGGAAGGACTGTTTGATCGTCCTCACCGTCGCTTCTACTTTTTCTTTTTCCATTCTTTTGTTTCTGTTTGGAGAGAGAACTTTCTGTCAGAGAGCATTCTATCAGAGTGTTGTCTGTCAGATAACTTCCTATCAAAATATTGCCTGTAAGAGAACTCAACTTTCGCATGTAAGCTCCACACGCCCTGAACCAACGGTCACCGGCCGAAGGGAAAGGTAAAGGGCAGTAGGATCTTTTGGGCTTTCAGCCCGTTCTTGAACCACTTGCGAAACTTTCTGTCAGAGAGTTTTCTGTCAGAGAACGCCATAGTCGCGTCCGTAGCGCAACATCTGCTCCGTATAGCTTTCCGTGTAGTCCAGGGCCACGTCGGTGGGTTGGCCCTCCTCATTTCTTACAACCGTCATGCGGGGGTTGATAAATCCCTTGTATGGAGCCAGGTGAAGGCCTGCGTAGCGATCGAGCACTTCCTGATGGAGAGACTCCTCCACCTTGACGCCATACTGCTCCACCAGGCGGCGTGCCGCCTCATAGTCGCCCTCACTCTTGATGCGCTGGATCTCTGCCAGTTCGTCAGCGAAGATGTGGCGCAACGCCTCATAGTCGTTGACTTTCACGACGGTCTTTCCTGCCTCCTTCGTCAGTTCCACGGCGGGCCTGGCGTTCGAGGTTTGCCGATTCTGCGCCAACTGGAGGGCCCAGCGGGCGATCAGCGCGCGGTTTCTCATGTGCGCCTCCTCCAACTGCAGTCCGGGTTTGATGCGCACCAACTGCGTCAGCAGACCATTGAGCATATAGGAATAATACTGCGCGTGATGCGCCTCCTGGTTGGGCAGAAGGCCCAGCGCCACGAGCTTCGGATCGGCCAGGAAATAGAGTCCGAACAGGTCGGCGCGCGCCTCCTCGATGGTGCTGCCATAGTTGCGCAGGGCCTCGGCGCTCACCCCAGGGAGCAAGCGTCCGCTTCCATGTCCGAGACACTCGTGGAGGTCCGTGTGCAGATCGTCGCAGCGGTCGCCGTAGGCGTTCACCATCTCGCGAATCGCGTCGTCAGGGATAAACTCCTCGCGGAACCCATTGCCCCGCGCCGCCTCGTCGTAGGCGTGCGTCAGATTGGTGATTGTCACCGACTTACTACCATGTTGGGCCCTGATCCAGTCGGCGTTGGGCAGGTTGATGCCGATGGCCGAAGCAGGATATTCGTCGCCGCCGAGCATGGCCGCACAGACCGCATTGGCCGAGACCCCCTTTACTTTTGGCTTGCGGAAGCGGGGATCCACGGGCGAGTGGTCCTCAAACCATTGTGCACGGTCCGCAATGGCACGCGTGCGGCGTGTGGCCTCCTCGTCGCGATATTCGACGATTCCCTCCCACGAACCTTTCAGTCCCAGCGGGTCGCCATAGACCTCGATGAAACCGTTGATGAAGTCGATGCTCCCCTCGTGATTATCGACCCACGCGATGCTATATCGGTCGAAGTCGCGCAGGTCGCCCGTCTGATAGTAGTGGATGAGCAGGTCGATGACGCGGCGCTGTCCCTCGCCCTCGGCATACTCCCGGGCTTTCTCCAGCCAATAGACGATCTTTTCTATGGCCGCGGAATATTTCCCGCCGATTCTCCAAACCTCCTCCTGGAGTTGTCCGTCCCGTTTGACGAGCGTGGTGTTGAGTCCCCACGAGGGAGGCTCTGCCTCGTCGCCACGCTGCTGGGCATAATAGTCCTCCGCCTCCTGTTGCGTCACCCCCTGATAGTAGTTGCACGCCGATGTCTGCACCAGGTCCTCGCCGTCGGCGATGTTGACGCGCTTCGGCAGCACCTGCGGGTCGAAGAGTACGGGGCAGATCGCGTCGAGCAGTTCGCCGGCCGTCTGTCCTGGTGCCAAGGGAAGTGCCTCGGGGTCGATCGCAAGGACCTCGTGGCGGAGGAAGTCCTCGGAGAACGTGGGCACAAACTTCTCGCAGCCATAGTGGTGATGGATGCCGCTGGCGAACCACACCTGCTTCAGATAGGTCTCGAAACCGAGGAAGTCCTTCGTCGTGCGGTCTCCTTCGTAGTGGCGCAGCACCGCCTCCAGCGTCTTGCGGATGAGGAGGTTGTAGCGTCCGAACTGGTCAAAGGTGATGTCGCGTCCGTAGAGCGTGGCCTCGGAGAGACAGTAGATATAGAGTTTTTGCTGGAGCGTGAGTGCCTCAAAACCCAGGAGCGGGTAGCGGAGCATCTCGATGTCAGCAAATCGCTCGTCGTTGTATATGAACTTTTCTGTCATGATTATCTGTTTTTATGGGTGACATACCATCCGTGGATGAGGAAATGATAGACCAGCAGCGCCACGCCGATGAGTACGATCGAGCAGACGACGACCGAGTGGAGGTCTCGGTGGAGCAGGCCAAATCCCGCGTACAGGCCCAGCCAAAGGCCCAGTTCCCACGAGAGGAAGAAGGAGCTCTGCACCGTGCCGCGCTGGCAGTGCTGCGAGAGTTTGATGAAGAAGAGCAGAAAGCGGCTGCCCAGCAGTCCGAAGGCGAATCCCGCCATCACGGCCACATAGGGCGAGACCCAGTCGAAGTTGCGCGTCAGCAGCATCAGGAAGCCCACGAAGAGGACGATCAGTCCCGTGATGGCCTCGCTCTCCAGTTCGGCATTGGCGAAAACGTATTTCTCCGCCAGCAGGGCCAGCAGAAATCCCGGCAGCATCAGCGCGTAGAAGGTGAGGCTCAGGGGCAAGGAGAGGAGTAGTCCGAAGGTGGCCGTGATCAGGATGGTGTTGACGACGAGCGGCGTGCTCTTTGGCAGAAAGAAGCGGTCGAGGCTCCAGGGCCTCACCACCTCGTTGGGCGCGCGGAAGGGGAAGGGAATCACGTACATCAGGATGACCGAGAGCAGGGCGCAGCCTGCGGAGGCCAGCGGCAGGATGAAAACCCCGAAGACCTGGCTGATGATCATCGCCGCGAGCGGACCCAAGGCCAGCGAGCAGCGGCCCGTCCAGGAGAGTACGTGGCTCGCCTCCGTGCGGTAGAGCGACTCGCAGGTGTCGAGCACGAGCGTGCTATAGACCACCATTTCGGTCAGTCCGTAGCAGAAGCCCTGGAGGACGCGCACGGCCAGCGTGCCGGAGAATCCGATGTGGAAGACCTTCTGTACGTCCGCCTCGTAGAGAATGGCCGAGAAGACCACCAGGAGGAGGATGGAGAGCAGACAGACCTTGTTGCGGCGAAAGCGCTCGATGAAGTAGGAGACGTAGGGGCCGGGGATCACGATGCCCAGTCCAAAGGCCAGCATGACCAGTCCCACGTCCCTCAGCGTGTAGCCGTCAGCCTGCATCTGCGCGGGGATATAGGGCAGAAGCATGAAGACGGAGACGCCCAGCAGCAGGTTGGCGAGAACCAGCATCCAGAAGTGGCGGCTCCAGATGCGTATGTGTATCGGTGTGTTCTGTGTGTCCATAAGGGAATATCAATAGCTTTCACTTTCGTTGGGAAACTCGTCGCCCTTGACGGCCTCGCAGTAGGCCCTTACGCCGCGGCGCAGTTCCTCGCCCATGGCGGCAAACTCGCGGAGAAACTTCGGTTCGAAACCTTGTGTCAGGCCCATGGCGTCGGCATAGACCAATACCTGGCCGTCGCAGTGGCTGCCAGCACCAATGCCGATGGTCGGCACGCTGAGCAGCTCCGTCACCTGCTGGGCCACCGAGGCCGGTATCTTCTCCAGCACCACGGCGAAGCAGCCCGCCTTCTCCAGCGCCTGGGCGTCGGCGATGAGCTTCGTGGCCTCCACCTCGCTGCGTGCGCGCACACCGTAGCCTCCAAACTTATGGATGCTCTGCGGGGTGAGCCCGAGGTGGCCCACGACGGGGATTCCCGCGTTGACGATACGCTCGATGGTGGGCGCGACTTCCTCGCCGCCTTCGAGTTTCACGGCATCGACGCCCGTCTCACGGATCAGCCTGACGGCGTTGCGCACGCCTTCCTCAGGCGAGACCTGATAACTGCCAAACGGCATGTCGCAGACCACCAGCGCCCGTTGGCAACCTCTTGCCACGCCGCGCGCATAGACGATCATCTCGTCCAGGGTGATGGGGAGGGTGGAGTCGTTGCCCAGCATCACGTTGGAGGCCGAGTCGCCGACCAGAATGCTGTCAACGCCCGCCTCGTCTATCAGTCGTGCCGTCGTGTAGTCGTAGGCCGTGAGCATGGCTATCTTGTTGCCGTCGCGCTTCATCTCTACGAATGTCTTGACGGTCACTTTTTTCTTTTCTGTTGTGAGATATCCCATTTCTATTAGATGTGATTCTAATTGCAAGTGCAAAGGTACAAGATTTCACAGACATAGGGAAAGAAAAAGCGGACAAAATGGGGGCCTACGCGCAATGCGCGCAAACCATAGGATCTTTCCACAGAAAAAAATGATGGGGGACGGAACGCATTCCATCCCCCACCAAGGAGTTATGACCGTGTTGATCAGTTCGTCTTTTCTACTCTACAGACTGTTGATCAGTTCGCCTTTTCTACGCTCCGCAGAAGAATAGGACGACCACCTGGGCCGCCAAGATGCGGAGGAACATCGACAACGGATAGACCGTGGAATAGCCGATGGCGGAAGCCTCACCCTGGCAGACGCTGTTGGCGTAGGCCAGTGCGGGAGGATCGGTGTAAGTACCTGCTATCATGCCCATTACGGTGAAGAAGTTGAACTTGAACTTCAAGCGGGCGATCGTTCCTACGATCAAGATCGGGATGATCGTGATCAGGAATCCGCAGAGCACATATTTCAGTCCGTCTCCGGCCACTACCGTCTCCCAGAATCCTGCTCCGGCCTTGATGCCGACGGAGGCAAGGAAGAGGGCGAGACCAAACTCACGCAGCATGAGGTTGGCCGACGTCGTCATATAGGTGATGAGGTGGAAGCGTGTGCCCCAGCGGCCGATGAGGATGGCAATGATCAGCGGACCACCGGCGAGACCCAGTTTCAAGGGGACGGGCATGCCCGGGATGGCCACGGGCAGGCTACCGAAGATCAGACCCACCATGATACCGATGAAGATCGTGCCGAGGTTGGGGGCGTTGAGCTTGCGCTCGGAGTTGCCCATCATTTCGGCCACGCGGTTGACGTTGTCTCTCGGACCGACCACGTTGATGCGGTCGCCGACGTGGAAGTGGTGGTTGCGGCTGGCAAAGAGGTCCATGCCCAGGCGCGAGATACGCGTGACGTTGACGCCATAGACACTGGAGAAGTGCATCTTGCCCAGCGTCTTGCCGTTCATGTCGGGATTGGTCACGATGATGCGTTTGCTGATGAGCGGCTGCTTCTCGTCGTCGCTGTCCATCCACTCGCCGTCGATCTCCGTACCGATGAAAGCCTTGATGGCCTCGGCGTCGGTCTGCGCGCAGACGATCAGCACCTCGTCGCCGAGCTCAAAGACGGTGTCGCGGTTGGGGACGCACATCTTGCCATCGTGGACCATGCGCGAGGCCACGATGTCGCGGTTGAGAAACTCGCTGATCTCCTTCAGGTTGCGTCCACAGATATGGGCGTTCTGCACGCGGAGGTACATCTTGTAGGGCATCTCGGCGGGGTTGCCCTTCTCAGCAGCGGTCAGCTTGGCGTTCTCCTCGTCGAAGTTGCTACGCGTCAGCACCTTGATGAGTAGTGTCGTACCGATGATGCCGAGCACACCGAGCGGATAGGCACAGGCGTAGCCGTTGGCGATGGAGGGCGGGTTGCCGTTGGTGAAAACGGACTGCAGGGCCTCGTTGGCGGCACCAAGTCCCGGCGTGTTGGTCACGGCTCCGTAGAGCGTACCGACCATCATCGGCAGGTTGTTGGGGTCTTTGGTGTCGAAGAAAATGTAGTAGCAAGCAAACATCACCAGCACGTTGAGCACCACGGTGATGGTGGAGAGCATGTTGAGCTTGATACCACCTTTGCCGAAACTCTCGAAGAATCCTGGTCCGACCTGCAAACCAATCATAAAGACGAAGAGGATCAGACCAAAGTCTTGCAGGAAAGTCAGCACGGGCACCGGGCCTGTGAATCCGACGTGACCTGCGAGGATGCCCACGAAGAGCACGAAGGTGACTCCCAAGGAGACGCCGCCTATCTTGATCTTGCCAAGATAGACTCCCACGGCAATGACAACAGCATAGAGCAAAGCGATGTGCGCCACACTGTCAGGGGTCGTAAATAGTTTTACTAACCAGTCCATTTCTGTTTTTTAATTCTCTGATTTTGATAAATTAATGTTTTGCGGGTGCAAAGTTACAAAAAAAAGCCGACTTACTTACTGTTTTTTCGGAAATTATGCGTCCGCCCTCTTCTTTGCTCGTTTTTACCCGCGGTGACAACCCTCGTCCCGCTTCCCCGTTTACTTGCAAAATCAACGAAATCCCCCTCGCTTAGCTTTGAAAGACAAAAAAAGGGTAGGGATAACTTGTGAAAGCCTTCAATAGGAATCCAGCAACGCTCCGCCAGGACCGCGGATGCGGTCTCCCAGATGAGCTGGTCAAGCGGGAGGTTGTCCATCATCCAAGCGAACCATTCGCGCCCCGTTTTGACGTCGGGGACAAAGATGTCGGTTCCGACTGCGAAAGTCCGAAAGAGGAAAGTGGAAAAGTGAAAACGTAATAATGTAATAATGTAATAATGTAATGTTGTAAGGTTGTAAGGACAGGCTAACACCATTTCTGAAAGGATACGATTACGAACTTTTGGCTACGAAGACCCTGTATGCCAATCCACCAGCAGATGGATCAAGCTATGACTATACTCTTGTCTTTTGTCATACTTCTTTACTATTGAAACAGAATCCTGTTGGAGAGATAAATATTTTTATCGATTATAGACGACAAAAATACATCTTTTTCATCGTGTATAGACGACAAGATGGCAACGCTATCTGCCCAAGAGAGAGGTTTGCAAGCACAAAAACACCTACAAAAGACGGCAAATATCGCCGTTGGGCGTGAGAAAACCTGTATTTTTTGTGGAGGTCAGACCCTTCGAGGCTACTTCTGAATATACGGGTTGCATTCCGTGAAATAGTTATGTATCATATAGTTACGATTCGTTTGCTTGATTTTTACCTTGTTGAGGACGTGGACTCCAGGGATGCTGAAAACGAGGGGTTATCCTTGGTTTTGCGGTTCAAATGGCTGCCGCAGGGCATATTTTGGCTTGTCGATGGAGGCAAAACGCCCCCACAAAGCTGCGCATTTACTTCGGACTGTCTTTGCTTCTCCCTTGGGTTTTGAGTTGGAATAGAGCGGGAGGAGGGATTGCTTGATTTGTTAACGAAAGCAAAATGTAAGGAGCAAGCGTAGGACGAAGAGACCTGCGACACTCTTTAGTAGGCGTTAAGCAGTTGACGCTTAACGGTTTATGCACGATATTTGAACTAACAGACAACTTGTTTGGTTCCATTGGACCTTACATCATTACATTATTACATTATTACGTTTTCATTTTTCCACTTCGCTCTCCAA
>ULZG01022744.1_pt1 | contig 38179 bp, 19 predicted proteins | sample 1962881 | NCBI WGS metagenome assembly ULZG01 (sample SAMEA4835883, study PRJEB28245) | human gut metagenome | biome: gut microbiome; material: fecal sample | place: Denmark | collected 2008 | reverse complement strand
CTTACCACGGAATGCATCAAGTGTGTAAAGCTTCGTGGCGGTATTTGCCTGCGTGCTCCCCCTTCTTTTTTTCAAATCCGATAGATTAAGGCAATTCCGTTGTGGGATTGCGTCAACCTCATTGATTAACATATTATTTTAGAAGTACATGAAAAAATATATATTTTTTGTGGTGGGAGCAGTATGTCTGTTACTCTCATCAACCGTTTATGCCGAAGATTTGAAGAGTACCGATGCCAATATTGTCGGTCATGTAATAGAAAAAAGTACAAGGGAACATTTGCCTTATATGACAGTTTCGCTGAAAGGCACCACCATCGGGACCATGACCGATGCCACCGGTCACTATTTCCTAAAGAATCTGCCTGAAGGTGAGTTCACGTTGTCCGTCAGTGCCGTAGGTTATAAGTCGCAGGAGCGCAAAGTCGTTCTGAAACGTGGTAAGACCTTGGAAGAGAACTTTGAGTTGGAAGAAGACATGGTGGCACTGGACGGGGTGGTAGTCACAGCCAACCGCAATGAGACTGCCCGGCGCTTGGCACCCACTTTGGTCAAAGTGGTCACTCCTAAACTGTTTGAGCAGACAAACTCGCATACTTTGTCGCAAGGACTGGCCTTTCAGCCAGGTGTGCGGGTGGAGACCGATTGCCAGAATTGCGGTTATTCACAAGTGCGCATCAACGGGCTGGATGGGAAATATACCCAAATATTGATAGACTCACGTCCCATCTTTTCCTCTCTGGCCGGTGTGTATGGGTTGGAACAGATTCCCGCCAACATGATAGAGCGTGTGGAAGTGGTGCGTGGAGGTGGTTCAGCCTTGTTCGGTTCTTCGGCCATTGCCGGGACGGTGAATATCATTACGAAGGAACCGATTCGCAATTCCGGTTCTTTCTCGCATACCATTTCCAATTTCGACGGTTCCGGCTCGTTCGACAACAACACGACCCTGAATCTTTCCTTGGTTTCTTCGGACAGTAAGATGGGGGCTTATGTGTACGGCCAGAGCAGGCATCGTTCGGCATGGGACTCCAACGGAGACGGTTTTTCCGAATTACCGAAGCTGAAGAACCAGACTGTCGGTCTGAATGCTTACTACCGGACAAGTGCCTATTCCAAGCTGAGCCTTGAATACCATCATATGGAGGAATTCCGCCGTGGTGGAAGTGGCTTCAGCCTTCCCCCTCATATAGCCGAGGATGCCGGATTGAACGGTACCGGGGCGCCCGGACTGGTGGAACAGCTGAAACATTCCATCAACACGGGTGGGCTCAAGTTCACGGCTTTCTCCAAAAACCAGAAACATACGTTCAGTACCTATGCTTCGGCTCAGCACATCGTGCGCAATAGTTATTACAGCGCTTATGGAATGACTACGGACTTTACCGGTGTGCTGGGTGCCCAGTATATTTATCATTTTGACAAGTGTCTGTTTATGCCTGCCGATTTGACCGGAGGCATTGAGTTCAATCACGACAATCTGCATGACAAGGCAACGGACGTACAGAAGTATCGTGATGCTGCTTTGGCCGAAGATCCTACGGCAACGGGTGACCGCTTGCAACAACTGATTGAGAAATATACCCCCGCCCCGTTGAACCAAGTGGTGAATATAGCAAGCGTCTATGCCCAGAATGAGTGGAAGAACGAACAGTGGAGTTTCCTGATTGGCGGGCGCGTAGATAAAAACAGCATCATGGACAAGGCTGTTTTCAGTCCCCGTGCCAATATCCGTTACAATCCTACTCAGGATGTGAATATCCGTTTCAGTTATGCTGAGGGATTCCGTGCTCCACAAGCGTTTGATGAAGATCTGCATATCAGTAATGTGGGTGGAGAGTTGGTTTCCATTGTCCGCGCCAAAGGATTGAAGGAAGAGCGTTCGCGCAGCTTCAATGCTTCGGTAGATTGGTACCACTATTTCGGAGATTTCCAGGCAAACCTACTGGTGGAAGGCTTCTACACGAAACTTTCCGACCCGTTTGTCCTGACGCCTCCGGTGAAAGACCCGGATGGTAGCGCTTATCTGATACAGACCCGTATCAATGGTTCGGGAGCTAAAGTGTATGGCGGCACATTGGAAGGAAAGGTTGCCTATAAGGATAAGGTTCAGTTGCAGGCAGGGCTGACGCTTCAACGAAGTATCTATGACTCTCCCGAAGAATGGAGTGCGGATGAGGAGCACTTGTCGGAGAAAGAACGTTACAGCGACAAGATACTGCGTACTCCCGACGTCTACGGCTACTTTACAGCTACCTATATGCCGGTTAAAGCCTTCTCAATAGCTTTGAACGGCAATTATACCGGGCGGATGTACGTTCCCCATTTGCTTTCGGAGGTGAACGGTGAGGCGGATGTATTGGTAAAGAGTCCGGACTTCTTTGAGCTTGGAACAAAGATAGCTTACGACTTTGATTTTCAAGGGTTCTGTTTGCAGCTCAATGCCGGTGTACAGAATATATTCAATTCTTATCAGAAAGATTTTGATAAAGGAGCGAGCCGCGATTCCGGTTATATCTACGGACCGGGTGCACCGCGTTCCTATTTTGCAGGGGTGAAACTCAGTTTTTAAAAAGAGTATTGAACCGTGCTTTTTGTTTAGCCCCGTAGATTGGTGAAACGTATTTTGCACTATCTTTGCTGCCATAAAACAGTTCAAAGCATGAAGCTACCCTCATCTTTCACCGATTATACACGCGCCCTCTTGGGTGTGGAAGAATATGAAAAGCTGGCTGCCGCCCTGGAAGGGGAGCAGCCGGTCAGTATCCGACTGAATGAAGATAAATTACCGGAATCTTCATTCAGTCTTTTTCGTTCCTCTTTTAGGCATGTCCCTTGGTCTACTGCCGGATACTATCTGGACAAGCGGCTGACATTCACTTTTGACCCGCTGTTTCATGCAGGCTGCTACTATGTGCAGGAGGCTTCGTCTATGTTTGTGGAGCAGGCTTTGAGGCGGTATGTGGGCGAAGGACCGGTGGTGATGCTTGACCTCTGTGCGGCTCCCGGCGGGAAATCCACGCATGCCCGTAGCGTGTTGCCCGCAGGCAGTCTGCTGGTGGCCAATGAGGTAATCCGCAACCGCTCGCAGGTATTGGCGGAGAATCTTACGAAGTGGGGGCATTCCGGTGTGGTGGTCACTAATAATGACCCGGCAGATTTTTCTTCCTTGACGGACTTCTTCGACGTCATATTGACGGATGTCCCCTGCTCTGGCGAGGGGATGTTCCGTAAAGACCCCGTTGCGGTAAGTGAGTGGAGTGGGGAGAATGTGGAAATCTGCTGGCAGCGCCAGCGTCGCATCGTTACGGATATCTGGCCTTGCTTGAAGTCCGGAGGCATTCTCATCTACAGTACTTGTACCTATAATACAAAGGAAAACGAAGAGAACATCCGTTGGATACGGGATGAATTCGGGGCGGAGGTATTGCCGTTGGAAATTTCTACTGACTGGAATATTACGGGTAATCTATTGTCGGGAGAGGACTTTCCCGCCTATCGTTTCCTGCCCCATCGGACGAAGGGGGAAGGATTCTTTTTGGCAGTTCTCCGCAAACCGGGCGTGAGCGATGGGAATACCTGGGCCGGGCAGGTGAAATCCTGGGAAAAAGGAAGAAAACCTCAAGGAAAAGGAGCGAAAACTCCGGGTGTTTCCAAAGAACAGCTTTCGGCACTGCATGAGTGGTTTGCGGTTCCGGATAATTACGAATTTATCGTCAATGGCAACAACGTCAGCGCTTTCCCTAAAGCGTATCTCTCCGAACTGTCGGCTTTGCGTTCGTCACTCCGTATCGTGCAGGCTGGGGTAGATGTTGCCGAGTTGAAAGGAAAAGACTGGATGCCTGCTCATGGGCTCGCCATGAGTATAGCACTGAATCCGGATGCCTTTGCCCATGAAGAGATAGGCCGCGAGCAGGCCATCAGCTATCTGCGCAAGGAGGCTGTTGTCCTTTCGGAGACTGCTCCGCGCGGCATTGTCTTGCTCACCTACAAACAGATACCTCTAGGATTTGTCAAGAATATAGGTAACCGTGCCAATAATCTTTATCCCCAGGAATGGCGCATACGCAGCGGATATTTGCCGGAAGGGGTGCTGGAATTGGCAACAATAACCGGGTGAAATCAATCACGTTACTGCAAAGCTGCTGTATATATTTTGCAGTAGCACTGCAGAGCTGTTGCAGTGACACTGCAAATATATATGCAGCGCGACTGCAACACATATGCAGTGGTGCTGCAACACATATGCAGTGCGACTGCAAAAAATATGCAGAACTTTGCAGTATAATAATAGAGTAGGAATGTACTATTTTTTATTGTTTCTTCAATGCAGTATTTTGTTTGTTCAAGCATTTTCTATATAGATAACTGTTTTAAAACTAATACTATTTGCTTATGCTTAAAAAAACGATTACTGCCTTAAGCCTACTTTGTATCCTTGCAGCCTGCCAGAGTGACGACAACTCTTCACCACAACCCAAGCCTCGCAAAGACATTGCCTTGACCCGTGCCGAGCAGGAGATGATGGATTTAGGAACGGATTTCGCTTTCCGTTTCTTTAATCAGGTTTGTAAAACTGAGGTGGAAAAGCCCAATCTGTTCATCTCTCCTTTGAGCGCTTCGCTCTGTCTGTCTATGATTGCCAATGGAGCGTTGGGAAACACACTATCTGAGATGACAGATGTCCTGGGCTTTTCGGGCTATTCGTTGGAAGAAATGAACAACTATAATAAGAAGCTGGTGGAGGCGTTGCTCGATTTGGACAATACCACACAGTTGGGAATTGCCAATTCCATCTGGATAAAGAAAGGGTTCGGTGTTCATGACGACTTTGTAAGCGTAAACAAAAAGATGTATGACGCGCAAGTGCAGGAGCTGGATTTTGCCTCTCCCAAGGCTCCGGACATTATAAACGGCTGGTGTGCCGGGAAAACGAATAATTGCATCCCCAAAGTCTTGAATGAGATTCCGGAGACGGCGCGTCTTTATCTGTTGAATGCGCTTTATTTCAAGGGGATTTGGAAGAATCAATTCAAAAAATCGGATACGGCAGAAGAGGCTTTTACGAATGCTGACGGAAGCAAATCGACTGTACACATGATGAATCTTCGTGACGAGAGATTCAACTATGCCGAGAATGAGTATTTCTCAATGGCAGAGTTGCCTTACGGCAATGAGGCTTTCAGTATGGTGGTGCTCTTGCCGGCAGAGGGAAAATCGTTGGATGAGTGCCTGCCGCAGCTGAATGACGAGCGCTGGGGGGAATGGAACAGTAGTTTATCAAGCTCTGCCTTGAACCTTAAGTTACCCCGGTTTGAAATGGAATATGATAAAGAACTCATTGACGATATGATGGTAATGGGAATGCAAGAGGCTTTTACTCCATCGGCCGATTTTTCCGGAATGGCGGATGAGGATTTGTTTATCAGTTTGCTGCAACAGTTCACTTATGTGAAAGTGAATGAAGAGGGGACGGAAGCTGCGGCTGTAACTGTCGGAGGAATGGACGTGGCCGCTCCCGGACCAAGTATGGTAATTCCGTTCTATGTGGACCGTCCTTTCATCTTCCTGATAAAGGAGAAGAGTACGGGAGTTATTCTGTTTATGGGTAAAGTCACAAAACTATAACTACAATATATTGAAATAGAAAGAGCTGTCTGTCAACCGCAGACAGCTCTTTCTATTTATAACCGGCTCTTGTATATCTGTGCCATTGCCTTCTGATACTGGTTTTCCAGTTGCAGGAGGTTTGTCTTGCTTTGATAGACAACCGATATTTCAACGAAGTATTCAATCATACTGATTTGTCCTCCCATAAGTGCTTGTTTCAGTAAAGAAAGGTCTTGCTGTTGATGGAAGGTGCGCTCGTATTCCTCCATGGAAGCGTGCAGGTTCTTGGCCTCTTCATAGAGTTGCCACAAGGCAGAGCTGGCTTGCAGTGCGGCGTTCTCCTTTTGGTAGTCAATGTTGAGCGCTTGTGTCTTGGCTATCTTGACCTTATTGCGGTTTTCGAAAAGCGGGAAAGAGAAGCCTACTACTACACCGTTTAGCGGATGCCCCGATTCGGTATTTCTACGGTAACCCAGTTCCAGTTTGGGCAGCCAGCCTTGCTTGCTTGCCGAAATCTGTTTCCGGGCGGCAGAACTTTCACCCTGCAAGGATTGCAGGGTGGGGTCTGAAGCCAGCAGTTCGTCGGCCAGCGGGTGGAAGTCGGCCGGCAACGGCACTGCCGGGTATTCTGTCAATCCGAGTGTTTGGGCGTCGGGTGTGGTATCGGGTCTGGGACGTCCCGGTGTGAGCGGCTGGTTTCCGTTGAGGACAAGCAGCTCTTTCAGTTTATTGTTAAGTGCCGTCTGGTTCATGCGGGCTTCCGTGCGTACATTCAGCAACTCCAGATTAATCTTGTTGGTTTCCAGTGCATTGGCATCTCCCGTTTCCAAACGCCGGGTGTACATGGCCGACAGTTCCTCCGCATTCTTCAACCGTTCGTCGAGCAGGGCTTGCTGGCGTTGCAGCATGATGATGTCCAAGCATACTTCCTTCGCTTGCAACAATATCTGCTGGCGGAAGGCGGTGGCTTGTGCATCCAGTGCATTTGTCTTGAGTCGGTTCATCTTCCCTCGGGTGGCGTAAAGCGTGGGGAAGTCGAAGCTTTGCGAGATGACCATTTCGCCGACTGTCTCGTCACTGTTCTTGGAGTCCCAAAGGTGGGCGTATGACAGTGTAGGGTCGGGGAGGTTGTTGTTTGTCTTGTTCTCCAGTTTTTGTGAGGAAATGAGGTGGGAGTTAGCCTGCAATTCCTTGTTGTTGGCCTCTATCTGCTGGAGCACGGCATCAATGCCGGACGTTTGTGCGCTCATCCCCGCAAAAGCGAGGATGGCGGCGCTGAATATGAAAAATCTTTTATTCATTGTCTGACGTTTTAGGTTGTTGGTTATGGTGCATCATCAGGTAAACAATCGGAATGATGAAACCGTTCAGGAACGTGGATGTTAAAAGGCCGCCCAAGATAACCTTTGCCATCGGGCTTTGTATCTCGTTGCCCGGCAGGTCGCCACTGAGAGCCAGCGGGATAAGTGCCAGTGCACTGGATAGGGCGGTCATCAGGATTGGATTCAGACGGTCGAGCGAACCGCGGATAACGCTGTCGTAGACGCCATAGCCTTCTTCCTGCTGCAAGTGGTTGTAATGGCTGATGAGCAGCATTCCGTTTCGGGTGGCGATACCGAACAGTGAGATGAAACCGATGATGGCGGGGATACTCACTTCTCCCGTTGTGATGAGCAGGGCGAATACACCGCCTATCAATGCCAGCGGCAGATTGATAAGGATGATGGCACTCTCCTTCACACTGCGGAATTCATGGTAGAGGAGCAGGAATATCACCACGATGGACATGAACGAAGTAAGTGCCAGCGTGCGGCTTGCTGCCTGCTCGCTTTCGAATTGTCCGCCGTATTCGATGTGGTATCCTTCCGGCAGTTTGATTTGTGCGTCTACCTGGGCTTGTATATCATTGACTACACTTCGCAGGTCGCGGTCGGCCACGTTGGCGGAGATGACGATTTTACGCTTTACATTCTCGCGGCTGATGGTGTTCGGACCCATGGCCGAGCGGATTTCCGCTACATAGTTCAGTGGAATTTTCTGTCCGTCGCCCGTATCAATCATCAAGTTGCGTATTTTTTCCATTTCGTCGCGTAGGTTGTCTTTCACGCGTACGGTCAGGTCGAAGCTCTTTCCCTTTTCGTAAACTTGGGAAACGGCTTCACCGGCCAGGCAGACATTGACAAACTCCGAAAATTCGGGCAGTGAAATGCCGTATTTGGCAAGCATTTCCCGTTTGGGTGAAATGACAAGTTGCGGACGCTCAATCTGCTGTTCCACGTTCAGGTCGGCAATACCGGGAATCCCCTGGATGGCACTCTTGATTTCATTGCCCAGAGTGAACATGCGGTTCAGGTCGTCGCCGAACAGTTTGATGGCGATGTTCGCCTTTGTACCGGATAGCATGGCGTCTATACGGTGGCTGATAGGCTGGCCTATTTCCACGTTTGCCCCTACAATGGTACCCAGTTTTTCGCGGACTTCTGCCACGAGCTCGCTGCGCGAGCGGTCTTTCAACTCAAACGGTGCCTCGATCTCAGAGACGTTTACTCCCAGAGCGTGTTCGTCCAGCTCTGCACGTCCCGTTTTACGGGCCACGGTCTGTATTTCGGGGATGGAAAGCAGCAGCTCCTCGGCACGGTGCCCCATCTTGTCGCTTTCTTCCAGGGAAATGCCTGGAAGCGAGGAGATATTGATGGTGAACGAACCTTCATTGAAAGGCGGCAGGAACGAGCGGCCCAGGGTGAAGAAACAGCCGAGCGCTACTACAAATAGTCCGATAGTACCTCCCAGTACCCCTTTCTTATGCCCCAATACGAAAGTCAGTGCAGAACCATACCATTGCTTCATCTTGCGTGCTACGGCAGAATCGCTGTTTTCGTTGTTTTGTTTTTTCGTTTTCTCTTTTCCCAATAGATAGGAGCAAAGTACCGGCGTTACGGTCAGTGCCACAACAGTTGAAGCCGCCAATGCCACAATGAACGCAATACCCAGTGGTACCAACATCCTACCTTCCATACCACTAAGGAAGAACAGTGGTACGAAGCTGACAATGATAATCAGCGTTGAATTGAGGATAGGCATACGCACTTCTTTCGAAGCATTGAACACCACTTCCAGAATAGGAAGTTGCTCGCCGGCAGGTTTCAGTCGGTTTTCGTGCAAACGCTTGTAGACATTCTCCACGTCCACGATGGCATCATCCACCAGCGAACCGATGGCGATAGCCATACCTCCCAGGCTCATGGTATTTATCGTAAAGCCCATATAGTGCAGGGCAAGGATGGAGGCAATCAGTGACAACGGCAGTGTCACCAGCGAGATGACTGTGGTACGTATGTTGGTAAGGAACAGGAAAAGCACGATGACAACGAAAATACCTCCCTCCAACAACGACTTCTGAACGTTTCCGATGGAACTTTCGATGAAACGGCTTTGACGGAAGATGTCTGTGGAAACCTTTACGTCCGCCGGTAGATTCTTCTGCAGGTCTTGCAGGGAAGCTTCCAGTTTGTCTGTAAGCTCCAGCGTGCTTGTGGCGGGTTGCTTGGTGACTGTCAGCAGTACGGCATGCTTACCGCGTTCCGAGGCGGTACCCAGTTTAGGAAGTTTGGCTCCGACTTGAACGTCGGCAATATCTTCCAGCAGGATAGGGGCGCCGGAGACTCCGTTGCTCCGCACCACGGCCTTGGCTATCTGGTCTACCTTGTCGGTAGAAAGTACGCCGCGTACGATATATTCATTGCCATATTCATAGAGCACTCCACCATTGGCATTCAGGTTCATTTCGCGGGTGATGTTCATCACTTCGCTCAATGTTACGCCGTAATGGCGCATCCGTTCCGGGTCCAGCTGCACTTGATATTCCTTGATGTCGCCACCCAGTACGGCAACTTGTGCCACACCGCCCGTAGAGAGCAGGCGGGGACGTATGGTCCAGTCGGCAATGGTACGCAAATCCAGCATAGAGGTCGAATCTGCTGTCAGACCTACAATCAACATCTCGCCCAAAATGGACGATTGTGGGCCTAGTGTCGGCTTGCCTACGTTGGCCGGTAAGGATTCGCTGACGACTGCCAGCTTCTCACTGACAATCTGCCGGGCAAGATAGATATCTGTATCCCAGTCGAATTCTACCCAGACTACAGAAAAACCGTTCGTTGAGGAAGAGCGTACACGGCGCACACCCGTTGCACCGTTTACAGCCGTTTCTACGGGAAAAGTGACCAGCTGTTCCACTTCCTCTGCTGCCATACCATTTGCTTCGGTCATGATGACCACGGTCGGCGCATTGAGGTCAGGGAACACATCCACTTCCGTATGCATGGCGGTATAAGTACCGCCAATCAGCAACAGCACCGATGCTACCAGCACCAGGATGCGGTTCTGAAGAGAAAAACCAATTATTTTGTTTAACATCTTTTTATTTACTATTTACAATGTACAATTGGGCTGCGCAATGTCAGCCGCACTTGCTGTTTTATCTAATATTTCTTGTTTATCTGACTTTACACTCCCCATTCGTCACGTAACCCTTATACTGCATAGCGAAATGGTACTTTGTAAATTGTCAAATTGTACATGAGATTAGTGTTCATGGCTATGTGCCGGAATAGCATTCGTTGCCGATGCCAGCTTCACTTGATAGGCTCCTTGGGTTACGACGCGATCGCCTGCTTTTATGCCGGAAAGGATTTGTACACTTTCGCCATTGTCGGCACCCAGGGTGACAAGCTGTTTTTTGTAGCCCTCTTCATCCAGTTGCAGGTAGACAAAGAAGCTGCCTTGTTCCTCGGTCAGCGCACTGTGAGGAAGAGACAACACGTTCTCCATTGGTGAGGATAATAGGAATACTTCTACAAACGAGCCGGGAATAACGTCTCCCTTATTGTCGAATTCAAAAGTTACGGGTACATAATATCCGTTCTCACCCGAAGCCTTTCCATAAGAAAGCATGCGCCCGCCCAGTTCTTTCAATGTATATACCTTATTATTATAAGGAGTACAGAAGTTGGCAGAACCGATGCTGTTTAGGTAAGGATAGTACTTTTCGGATACATCCGCACGCAGGAAAAGCTTGCGGTTCTGGGTGACGCTTACCAACGGCTGGCCGACGCTGACGTAGTCCCCTTCTTTCACCAACAGATTCTTCACATAACCGCTGATGGGAGAAACAACAGCCTGGCCGCTTGCCGAATGGTTCTTTGCGACTGCCTCGTAACTGATACGGGCATTTTCGTAAATCTGTTCGGCTTGCGCGAATTCCTTTTCAGATACGATTTTGTTGCCTACAAGCGCTTTCATACGCTCGTATTCTTTTTTGGAAACCTCGTAGGCTATCCGGGCTTTCTGCACCGGGTCTCCGTCGGCCATGTTTTTGGATGACAATACCACCAAAGGAGTACCTTTGCTGACACTCATTCCTTCGATAACTTTTCCCTTGAAGGAAACCACGCCTGCTACTGTAGCTACGGCTACGCTCTCGTCTCCCTGGGCTGCCATCACCTGGCCGCTGGTCTTGATGACTTGATGGAAACTACCCGGTTCAACAGTGCTGACTGCTACGCCGGCAGCTTGCGCCTTTGCTGGTGGCAGGATGATTTCATCGCTTCCTCCGGCATGGTTTTCCTGCTCTTCGTGCTCATGGTTGTGTTCCTCATGTTCGTGGTCATGTCCCTCGTGGTCATGTCCGTCATGATTGTGCTCTTCTGTTTCGTGATTATGTCCTTCGTGGCTGTCTCCGGACTTGCTGTTACAGGAGCCTAAAAGGAATAATCCCAAGACTCCCATGAAAATAACTTTTTTCATGATGATATTTGTTCTTACTTTTTGATTTTGAATACAAAGTTAGGGCATAGGGCGTGCAACCAAATTGCATTGTTCCTTATGCCGGATAGAAATCTGTCCCGGTGATGTTCCGGTAACAGTTAAGCAAGAAGAGACGGAGGGGCACGAAGTCCCGTAGCACATATGATAAATGTGCTATGAAGAGATTCCAGATAGATACACTCCTGCCTGCTTATGTCAAACTCGGGTAGGATGAGTAACTTGGAAAAAGGTTCAATGAGTAGGGTAACTGCCCACAAGGCATCCGGATGTGAACACACATCATTGGAAGAGCTGGGCGTCTGTTGTACAAAGTGGGTTGTCATGCATCCCGTGTCGCAACAGCAGTGCTCGTTGCCCGGGCTATGACGGTGTCCGCAGCAATCGGCGGTGATATCATTCTTCATGCATATCATTCCGTCGGCATGATGATGGTGGGGAATGACGGGTATCACCAGCATTATCAAGCTGATGAAAAAAAGAATATAGGTTATGTACTGTTTCTTTTTCATTCCTCTATCTTTGGACGGATGCAAAGATAGAGGTTAAGGACTTAATTACCAAATAGAAAATGCTAAAAAGGTTTGAATAACATATTCAATCCCTCATTCATGCTGGGGTGGGTGAAAATGAAGTCCCGCAGGAAATGGTAACGCTGTCCCGTTTTCATGATTGATGCTACGGTATTGATTACTTCTGGTGCATCGGCACAAAGTAGGGTACAACCCAGAATCCGTCCGGTATGGATGTCTACAATAGCTTTGAGCATACCGTCTATGCTGTGTAGCGTACGGGCACGTGGAATCATGGCAGCAGGGATACGTGCCACATGTATGGAATAACCGTTCTTCATCGCTTCCTCTTCCGTCAGTCCTATATGTGCCAGCGGTGGGTCGGTGAAAATGGCAAAGGGGATTGGATACCGGTCTTTTGTACTCCTTTTTTTGTTTTCAAAGAGTTGATTACGGATGATACGGAAATCATCGATGGACAAGTAGTCGAACTGTTCGTCTCCTTTTACGTCCCCCAGGGCCCATACGTGTGGGGCTGTAGTCCGTAATTGGTTGTCGACAACGATGGCTCCCCGCTTGTCTGTTTGTATACCCGCTTTTTCCAGATTCAGCTCTGCAGTCATAGGCTTGCGGCCGATGGCTACCAGCAAGGCATCTCCTTTCAGGTAGTAGGGAGTGCCGTTTGCACTGTCCGTATAGGTCAGAGTTATTCCTTCGGCTGTGTCGTACACGGATTGGACACGGGCGTTCAACCGGACATTGATACGCTTTCGGTTCAATGCTTCCAGCATGGAGGCGGCAATGTCGCGGTCCACTTTAGGCAGAAAGCGGTTTCCCGCTTCCAGCAGTGTGACATGGCTTCCAAAGCCTGCATACATAGTGGCAAACTCCAATCCGACAGCACCGCCGCCGATGACGAGCAGGTGTGCGGGCAGTTTGTTCGATTGCAGCAAGGTCTCACTGGTATATACGTACTTGCTCTCCTTGAGTCCGTCGATGGCAGGCAGGATAGGGGTGGACCCGGTGTTGATGAATATCTCTTTTCCCTCAAGAATCGTTTCGTCCTTGCCGGAGACTATACGGATTGTATTTTCGGACAAGAAAGAAGCAGTTCCGTCATAGAGGGTTATATTAGGCTTGTTTTTTACATTTTCATAATTTTTCTCACGCAGGAAGGATACAAGCTTGTCTTTCCGCGCCACGGCAAGTGCATACAGTTTGGACTGGTTCTTATAATCGTCATAGTATCTTTTTTCCGCATATTCCGATTCGTGAATCAGAGTTTTGGTAGGGATACATCCTACGTTTACACATGTTCCTCCGTACATCTGAGGGGAACGTTCCACGATGGCTACTTTCCAATTCCGTTCGGCCAGTTCGGCGGCCAATAACTTGCCGCCCTTGCCGAATCCTATTATGATGGCATCATATTGTTTCATTTTAATATCTCTTAGTTAAGTGTTTAGTAAAATGAAAACAATATGTATCGGCCATTTGTTCGGACGCCGGGTTTAGCAGATGCTTATCGTTCCAGTTCGCGGAGGGAGTCCATTTTCTTCTTTTCAAGGAATTCGTAGATGCCGCTCAAGTGCTCTTTCACTTGTTTGTTGCCGAATTCATATACCTTGCTTACCAGTCCGTCCAGGAAGTCACGGTCGTGGCTGACGAGGATAAGGGTACCGTCAAAATCCAGTAACGCTTGCTTCAGGATATCTTTGGTTTTCATGTCCAGATGGTTGGTCGGTTCGTCCAGTATCAGCAGATTCACCGGTTCGAGCAAAAGCTTTATCATGGCGAGGCGTGTGCGCTCTCCACCGGAAAGCACCTTGACCTTCTTCATGGACTCTTCGGGGCCACCGAACATGAAGGCACCCAGCAGGTCGCGTATCTTGTTGCGGATTTCCCCTTTTGCCACATCGTCGATGGTCTGGAATACGGTCAGGTTCTCATCCAACAATGAGGCCTGGTTTTGTGCGAAATATCCAATCTGCACGTTGTGTCCTATCGTGAGGGTGCCTTCATGTTCTATTTCCTTCATGATGCACTTCACTAACGTTGACTTTCCTTCCCCGTTCTTACCAACGAAAGCAACCTTGTCTCCCCGTTCTATGGTGAGGTTGGCATTCTTGAAGACCACATGGTCACCGTAACTTTTCCCTACTCCCTCCATGATGACGGGATAATTGCCTGAGCGGGGAGAAGGAGGGAATTTGAGGCGTAACGCTGAAGTGTCTTCTTCATCCACTTCCAGCAGTTCCAGCTTCTCCAGCATTTTTACGCGGCTTTGCACTTGCAGGGTTTTGGAGTAGGTGCCTTTGAACCGTTCGATGAATTCCTTGGTTTCGGCAATGAACTTCTGCTGGTCGTCGTAGGCTTTCTGTTGCTGTTCGCGGCGTTCCTTGCGGAGTTCCAGGTATTTGGAGTAGTTTACTTTGTAATCGTATATCCGTCCCATGGTCACTTCAATGGTACGGGTGGTGATGTTGTCTACGAATTTACGGTCGTGGCTGATGACGATGACAGCCTTTCCATTGCTGATAAGGAAATCTTCCAGCCATTGTATGGATTCTATGTCCAGATGGTTGGTAGGCTCGTCTAGCAACAGCACGTCAGGCTTTTGCAGCAACAGCTTGGCAAGCTCGATGCGCATGCGCCATCCGCCGCTGAAGTCACTGGTCTGGCGGTTGAAGTCTTCGCGTACAAAGCCCAGTCCGAGCAGTGCTTTTTCCACATCCTCCTCGTAATTGGTGGAGTCGATGGCATAGAACTTTTCGCTTAAGGCGGAGACATTCTCGATAAGTTCCATGTAGCTGTCGCTTTCGTAGTCGGTACGCGTTTCCAGTTCCTTGTTGAGGCGCTCTATTTCAGCTTCCATTTCATGCAGGTGGGCAAAGGCTTGCGCCGCTTCCTGGAATACGGTACGTCCGTCTTCCGTCATAAGGTGCTGTGGAAGGTAAGCTATGACACTGTCCTTGGGGGCTGAGATTTTTCCACGGGTAGGTTGTCTTACACCTGCCAGGATTTTCAACAATGTACTTTTCCCCGCTCCATTTTTACCCATCAGGGCGATACGGTCTTTTTCGTTGATAACGAAAGATATGTCACTGAATAAAGTAGTTCCGCCGAATTCTACGGCCAGTCCGTCTATAGAAATCATTATATATTTTTTTAATGAGCTGCAAAGATAGTGCAAATCTATTATTTTTTATATCTTTGCCCCTATATAAACAAAACGCATAGGTCATGGAAATAGAAAAAGTGTCAGGAGATTACCGTCCGCTTATTCTGGTTGCGGAAGATGATGATAGTAACTTTAAACTGATAAAGGCTATTATCGGCAAGAAATGCGAGATACTATGGGCAAAGAATGGTGAGGATATTGTAAATTTGTTCGAAGAGAATCGCGACAAGGCGGAAGCTATTCTGATGGATATAAAAATGCCTATTATGAACGGGCTGGATGCTACGGTGATTATTCGCAAGAAGGATAAAGAACTTCCCATCATCATGCAGACCGCTTACGCCTTTACTGCCGACCGCGAAAAAGCCTTGGAGTGCGGAGCCTCGGAAGTGTTGGTAAAACCCATCACTCTGTCTGCTTTGCGTACATGTCTGAGCCGTTATTTACCCAAATTGGTTTGGTAAGGCTTTACTGATAATAAAAAGGGAACCGGATGACTAAGTAATGAATATATCATCCGGTTTCCTTCTTTTTATTCTTGTGCATTGTCTTTTCTCTCTTCCATCTTCTTTTTTACAAATTCGATTTTGAGATTGGCTTCTTCCATATTCTTCTTTATTTCCGTCATGGATGACAGCAGTTGTGCCAGTTCGTAGATGCTGGCAAGGGCCTGGCGGTCGGCGGCAGTCATGGTGATGGAATAGGGGCGTTCCCCTTGATAGTTGACTTTGATATTCTTGTCCTTGTTCAGATAAAGGAACCCCATGACGTTTCCGTCTTCTCCCAGTTTGAAGTCTGCCTTTTCAATCTTTTCACCGAGGTCAGTGGTTTCGTAGCTGTCTTTGGCGGCGGGTGTTTCGGCAAAACTACCGTCGGGAGCAGTGACTTTGACGGCCACATGGTGGATATTATGGGCTCCGCAATAAATGGAAGTCATGCTCATGACTCCGTTTTCGTCTACCTGGAAGCGAAGGAAAGAGCGATGCAGATTTTTTTCTATCACTTGGGAAGGATGAAGGTAATTGCCGATATTCTGGTATTCGGCATCTTTTTCAAAGGTGTATTTCCCTTTGATTGCATCGAAATCCTTTTGCTTGGCTTGAAGCATACTGTCCAGATAGACCAGGCTCTTTTCCTGCTCTTTCAGTTCCACTTCCTGCATCAGGCCGATGCCTGCACGGCGAGTTTCAAACGCTTTGGGATAGAGCATCTTGATGCTGTCAATCAGAATCTTCGCTTCATTGTAGTTGCCGAGTTCAAACGCTTCGCGGGCAGCTTGTAGTTTTTCACCAGCCTTCTTCTCCACATCTTCGCAAGAGAAGAGTGTACAGCATAGGCATGCAAGGAGTATTACTTTTTTCATATTTGTTGTTCTTGGAGTTAGAGTCCACAAAAATAGAAATAATATCTTTATCTTTGCAGCATTTTAATGTGCAAATGTGCTAATAGACCATTAACACATTTGCGTATTCATTACATTAGCGCATTATTTATGATAGATTTGACGGCAGAAGAACTGAAGCAATATTTTAGTGATGATATATTCAAGCGGATATCCGAAACGGCTGATGAATTGGGATTGGAATGTTACGTAGTCGGTGGATATGTACGTGATATTTTCCTGCAACGTCCTTCCAAGGATATTGATGTGGTGGTGGTAGGCAGTGGCATTGCCATGGCCGAGGCGCTGGGTAAGCGTCTGGGGCGTGGGGCGCATGTTTCCGTCTTCAAGAATTTCGGTACGGCACAATTGAAGTACTATGGTACGGAAGTTGAGTTTGTGGGTGCAAGAAAAGAATCGTATACACACGATTCCCGCAAGCCTATTGTAGAGGACGGTACATTGGAGGATGACCAGAACCGCCGTGATTTTACCATCAATGCACTGGCTGTTTGCCTGAACCGGGTGCGTTATGGCGAGTTGGTCGACCCCTTTGGCGGTATTGGAGACTTGAAGGAAAAGACCATCCGGACTCCCCTCGACCCTGATATAACTTTCAGTGATGACCCTTTGCGCATGATGCGCTGTGTCCGTTTTGCCACCCAGCTGGGATTCTATATTGACGATGAGACATTCGATTCTCTGGAGCGTAATCGCGAACGCATCTCCATCATCTCCAAAGAACGCATTGCAGACGAACTGAACAAAATCATCTTGTCACCTATTCCGTCTAAGGGATTCATTGAGCTGGACCGCTGTGGTCTGCTGGAACTGATATTCCCGGAACTTGTCAGGCTGCAAGGCGTGGAGACGCGCAATGGACGCGCCCATAAGGACAATTTCTACCATACGCTCGAAGTACTCGACAACATCAGCAAGAAGACCGACAACCTTTGGCTACGCTGGGCAGCTCTTCTGCATGATATAGCCAAGCCTGCCACCAAGCGTTGGGAACCCCGTGCGGGCTGGACGTTCCATAACCATAATTTCATTGGCGAGAAGATGATACCCGATATTTTCCGCAAGATGAAGCTCCCTATGAATGAGAAGATGAAATATGTGCAGAAAATGGTGAGCCTGCACATGCGTCCCATTGTGATAGCGGATGATGTAGTGACCGACTCGGCAGTGCGTCGTCTCTTGTTTGAGGCAGGTGATGATATAGACGACCTGATGACACTGTGCGAAGCCGACATTACTTCCAAGAATATGGAGCGTAAGAAACGCTTCCTTAATAATTTTCAGTTGGTACGCCAGAAGCTGAAGGATTTGGAGGAACGCGACCGTATCCGTAATTTCCAGCCTCCGGTCAGTGGTGAAGAAATCATGAAGACTTTCGGCCTTTCTCCTTGCCAGCAGGTAGGTGCCTTGAAGAGTGCCATTAAGGATGCCATTTTGGACGGCATCATTCCCAATGAATACGAAGCCGCCCGTGCATTTATGTTGCAACGGGCGGAGAAGATGGGGCTTAAGGAGTTATGAGTTATAAGTTGCATGTTATGTACCATGCGTTATAACTCATAACTTATAACTCTTCTTTTTCTACTTGGAACTTGCGGCTTACTTTCATCAGGTTGATGGTGTAGGTCACTACGTTCTGGGCTTCTTGTATCATAGTCAGGTATACCATGCTGACTTTGATGCTGCCGCTCTGGCTTTGGATGCGTTGCAGCTCTTCGCGTTTCAGGTGAGACAACTGTCCGTTGAGGTCGTTGGCTTTGCGAATCTCTGTTTCCAGTTCATCATAATTGTTCGTTTCCAGCTTGTGGCGGCATACTTGTAACAGATAGCAGATGTCTTCGGCTACGTCTGTAAATTCTCCTTTCTGAATGGCATCCAGCGGATTGAAGTTATTGTCTATGTGCTCTAAGCAAGGTTCGCAAAGACGGCCTACGCTGTACACCAGTTCGCTGGCAAAGTCGTTGCCTTGATAGTAATAGAGTCCTTTTTCCAGTACGGTATTGTTGTCGAGACGGCACATGGCAAGTGTTCCGGTACGCTTCATCTGCTTGATGAGTTGTTTTTCGAATTTTACTGAGCCCATGGCACGACGCAGTCCGCGTAGATTCTCGTGTAGGAAGGAAGTGACGGTACGTTCAAAATTCTCTTCTGTGAATTCCATAATCTTCACCAGTTCTTCACGGGTATGCTTGCGGAGCAATTCGATGACTTCATTGTTGTCCGTACTCTTCATCAACTGTTTCAGGGTCTCGTTGCCTTTTTCTTTCTCCTTGCGCTTTTTGTACATCACTTGGCTACGAATCAGCATGAAGACTGCCAGACCAATCAGTGCCAGGATGGCAACCGTACCGCCGAAATGGATAATCAGTGCTACGAAGAAACAGATGGTGAACGCTGCTCCGGCAGTGATGAACCAACCGCCGATAACGCTGAGCACACCCGTAATGCGGAATACCGCCGAATCACGTCCCCAGGCACGGTCGGCAAGCGATGTACCCATGGCTACCATAAAGGTGACGTAAGTGGTGGAAAGGGGAAGTTTCAAGGAAGTTCCCAAGGCGATGAGCAGACCAGCCAATACGAGATTGACGGAGGCGCGAACCAAGTCAAAAGCGGCGCCGTCGGCTATGATGGCTTCATCCTTCTGGAAGCGTGTGTTCATCCACCGCTTGCTGCTTTCGGGCATCGTTTTGGATATTCCGTTAGCCAGGGTCATGCTGAAGCGTACCAGCGTGCGGGCTATCGGGGTACTTCCGAAGTTCTCTTCACCGTCATCCTGGCGGGCAAGGTCCACGGAAGTCTTGATGACATTGTGGGCTTTCTTGGATGTGCAGAGTGCATAGACCATGATAGCGCCTGCACCGATAAGGAAATACCACGGGGTTTTGGCTGCACCGAGGAGTGAGGACATCAGGAATCCGTCGGGGCCGGCGGCCGTACCATTGGCTGTATAGTCAATAAATGAGGAATATCCTGCGAGGGGGACACCGATAAAGTTCACCAAGTCATTGCCGGCAAAGGCAAGAGCGAGGGCGAAAGTACCCATCAGAACCACTACTTTGAAGACATTTATCTTGCACCAATGCAGTATCTGCATCAGTATGGTGAAGAATACAAAGAAACCGGTTATCAGCAATGCGGTATTGTCGTGTATCCATTGCTTGTTTTCAGGGGTCATGAATGAGCTGTCTTTCAGCCCCTTTATCAGCATGAAGTAGATGATGCTGGTGGCAGCTATACCACCGAACAGCGCGATGCTGTATTTCATGTTCTTCTTGTAGTTGAAGGTGAACACGATACGTGCCAGCCACTGTACCAGCATACCGAAGAAGAAGGCAATGGCTACGGATACAAAAATGGCCATGATGACAGACAGTGCCTTGTCTGTATTGATGAGGTCGCCCAGTCCCAATGTATCGCTGTTATAGACCTTGATGAGCGCCAGTGCGAACGTACCTCCCAACAGTTCGAACACCATGGATACAGTGGTGGAGGTAGGCATTCCCATAGTGTTGAAGACATCTAATAGCACGACGTCCGTCAACATGACGGCAAGCAGAATGCACATGATTTCGGCAAAGTAGAAGTGCTCCGGTTGATAGATGCCGTGTCGTGCAATGTCCATCATGCCATTGCTGAGTGCCGCACCGATGAAGACGCCAATGCCTGCAATGAACAGTATGGTTTTGAAAGATGCTGCCTTTGCTCCGACAGCCGACTGAAGAAAATTGACCGCATCATTACTGACACCTACCACGAGGTCGAAAATCGCGAGTACGAACAGAAAGATGACGATACCCAGATAAATTGTTTCCATAGACATGTATTTTATTTCCGGCTGCAAAGGAAAGAGTTTGGTGTTGCAGGGAAATGTCATACATGTTACAGAAATGTTACAAATGTTTTGGAATAGAATGGTATTGTGCTAAGAGCGATTGCTCTTATTCTCCCAATAATCATTAATGTTAAGCATTTAAGAGTAACAATATAAGTATAATAGAAGAGTGGATGCTTTTGTGTTTCGTATTTGGTTATTTCTATGTTAAGCAGCCAAATTACTAGTTAATTGTTTGCAGATGTCGAGAATTCTTGCGAATATTGCATACAAGTTGTGTGTAGAATTGATTGTAATTAGAACTTTGATATTAAAAATCAAAGATGTATGTAACTTTTTTAATTCATTTATTAAATAAATGAATTCTACCAACGAGTATAGAAATATGAAAAACCATTTTTGTTTAAACCTATTCTTCTTACTATATTTGTTTTTTTGTGCTGGATGCAAGCAGCATATCTCAGATAGTGCTGCTAAGGCAAATGAGGCATTGTTTACTCAATTAGATAGTCTGATAGATAATTCTGATAAACTTATTTTGCAGAAAGAGGAGCGAATAGAGGCGTTGAAGCATTCACTAAGACAATCTAAGGCATTTGAGAAACAGTATGAACTTAATCAGGCTATTTATCAAGAATATCGCGTGTATGATGCAGATTCGGCTATGAAGTATACTACACAAAGCCTTGATTTAGCACGACAATATCATGATAAGAATCGTGAGATTGAATCTTTATTAGGTATTGGTTTTGTTTATACGGCTAATGGCTTGCTTAGTCAAGCCTCTGAAGTAATGCATTCACTCTGTTCTTCCAGTATGCCTCGCAACTTACGTTCGCGTTATTATGGTCAGATGCGTACTCTCTGCTCGCGGTTGCAACTCTATTCATTAGGTGATGATGCATTACATGAGCATTATGGTCAACTTTATGCGTTATATTCAGATTCAGTATTGCAGACGGCCACTCCTGACGAGCCACGCTACCTTTATAGCCGTGTGTGGAAATATCAAGATGTTCCCGGTGCACAACGTATTGCCATTAGGGATGAGTTGGAAAAGGAAAAACAACGTCTTCTACCTAATAGTCGTAATTATTCTATTTTAGCTTATAACTTGGCTCTACTTTATGAAAAAGAACACAACCATACCAAGTGGCTGGAAAATATGATTCTCTCAGGTATTGCTGATGTATATGCTGTGAATCGTGATATTGGTTCGTTGTATGCATTGGCTTCCTATTTATATGAACAAGGTCAGTTGGACCGAGCCTATCGTTATAGTACTTATTGTTCTGATATCGGTATAACTTTTAAGAGCCGTGTACGACTGCTTCATCAGCAGAAGTTGCAGAGAAGGATACATCAAAGCTACATTGAACGTGATCATATGCAACAGAAGCAGCTAAAGCTATTCCTTTTATTTATTAGTTTTCTCACTATTGTATTGCTGATAGCTCTTTTCTTTTTGAGAAGGCAAACAAGAAGACGTAGGAAAGCTTTGGTTGAGCTACATGTGGCCAATGGTAGATTGAAGAGTCTTAATAGTGAACTGCAAAAGCTCAATTTGGTTCTACGTGACACAAATTATATTAAGGAGGAGTATATTGGTCAGGTATTCAAACTTTGTTCATCCTATATTTGCCGTATGGAGGAGTATCGTAAAAAGTTAAACCGTAAATTAAAGGCTGGGCAACTTGAAGATTTAAAGAAGATGATTAGTTCTACTTCTACCATGAGCGATGAAATGAAGGATTTTTATGAGAAATTTGATTCCATTATTCTACATTTATACCCTGATTTTGTAGAGCACTTCAATAGTTTGCTACGTCCCGAAGAACATATTGAAGTGAAGTCTGGGCGGCTTAATACAGAACTTCGTATTCATGCTTTGATACGAATGGGGGTAACGGATAGTGAGAAGATTGCAGAATTTTTGCACTGTTCACTGCAAACCGTATATAATAATCGTTCTATAACTTTAAATAAATCTTCGCTCAGTAAGGAGGAATTTCTTCGAGCTGTGAAAGAGGTTTGTAAAAAGTAATTTGAAGACTGAGCGTTTCTCTCATTTTTTACCCACATGTATATAGATAATTGCCATTCAATAGCTTAATACTATCGAATGGCAATTATCTATATACATGTTTTTGATTACCGATTTAATTTAAATCACTACTGAAAATCTATTGAGTCTGTCTGTAATTGAAAGATAATCAGTAATATATAACTTTGTGAATTTACCAAATCCTCTACCAGTGAATATAATCGGTTGTTACATTGTCTAATTTTGCTCTCGAGATTTTTTACACACAAGTTCCTATTAACTTAAAAATGTAATTTATGAAAACCAGACAAAAATCGAGAGACGCAAGTGGTATTTTGCTTGTCTGTCTTATGTGGATGCTGTCACTTTCAAGCTCACTTCATGCACAGACATGGAATATTAACGGAAATGTGACAGATGAACAAGGAGAACCGATAATCGGTGCCAATGTAGTGATACAAGGTACGGGTACGGGCACCATTACCGATGTAGAAGGAAACTTTAAACTCGCTTCAGTGACTAAGGGGGCGGTAATGGAGATAAGTTTCATTGGGTATATATCCAAGACATTGCAGGTGAAAGACGCATCATCGTTAAAGATTGTACTGAAAGAAGATAACCAGGCACTGGATGAGGTGGTAGTAGTAGGTTATGGTGTACAGCGCAAAAGTGATCTTACAGGTTCGGTTGCTTCAGTTAACTCGGATGTACTTGAAAGTCGCCCACAAGCTAATTTGATTCAATCTTTGCAAGGAGCAGTTCCAGGATTGAATATTAGTGTGACGGGTAGTAATGCTGAAGGTTCGTCTACTACTACACGTATTCGTGGTAACAACTCCATTACGGCCGATAATAAACCTCTTGTTATTCTTGATGGAATACCTTTTGATGGTCCATGGTCGGAAATCAATCCCAATGATGTAGAGAGTATAGAAGTATTGAAGGATGCCTCTTCAGCAGCCATTTATGGTGCTCGCGGTTCTAACGGTGTAATCCTTATTACTTCTAAGCGCGGTAAGAAAGACAGATTGACGGTATCATACGATACTTATGTTACTATTGACCAGCCTATCAATTTACCTCGTATGATGAATGGCAAAGAATTCTATAAGTATAAATCTGAAGCTTTCAAGGCTACCAATACTACTCCTCCTACAGAAGAGAATCCTGAACCTTGGTTAGATAACTTTACTCCTACTGAATTAGCTATGTATGCTGCCGGTCAGAGTACTGATTGGATGAAGTTGGCAACACAGACCGGTATAAAACAACAGCATAACCTTTCTTTCCGTGGTGGAGCTAACAAAACCAGCTATTTCATTTCATTGAACTATACGGATGTGAAAGGAACTGCGGTAGGCAATGAGTTCAAGCGTTATAATGTACGTTTCAATCTTGATCAGGAGTTTAATAGTTGGTTGAAATTTTCTACTACTACACAGTTAGGTCGCTACGATCGTAGTGGTAGCAGTGCTTCTTTTTGGCGGGCTATAAAACAAGTTCCGTTGGGACGTGCTTATAACGAGGATGGTTCACTTACACTTTCTGCTACTGAGGACTCCTCTTCAGCTTTCAGCATTAATCCGTTGGGATCTCTTAATAATAAGACAAAAGATATTCGTGCAAAGGTTATCACTAATAATGTGCTTGAGGTAAAGTTTCCCTTTATTAAAGGGCTGAGCTATAAATTGAATACAGGCTTCACTTACCAAAACAGCTCCTATAAGAATTATCAAGGTTTGGATACCTACGAAGGAGCTAGTGCTAATGGCGTATTGAATACTGATGACTGGCATTCAGAAGAATGGATTTTGGAGAATATTATTTCTTATCAACGTGAATTTGGCAAACATCGTATATTTTTCACAGGATTATATTCTGCTCAAAGCAAGGAATATGAACAGAATACAATGGAAGGTAAGAATTTTCCCAATGATGTGATGTATTATTACCAGATTTCTAAAGCTGCCACAATGTCTGGTAATTCCAATTATTATAAAGAAAATCATATTTCACAAATGGGGCGTTTGAATTATACTTATGATGATCGTTACTTGTTAACTCTTACTGCTCGTCGTGATGGTTACTCCGCTTTTGGTGAAAGTTCTAAATTCGGCGTTTTTCCTTCAGCCGCTATTGGATGGAATATTTCCAATGAATCTTTTTTTAAAGACAAGCCTATAAGTGAAACCATTAGCAATCTGAAATATCGCTTGTCATGGGGTAAAAATGGCAATGAGGCTATCAGTGCTTATAGTACACTACCTAATCTTTCAACTTACAATTATCTGAATGATGATCATACTGCACAGTTTGGTTTCTATCCGTCGAAGTTAGCTTCGCCCGGTTTAGGTTGGGAAACTACTACATCTATTAATACTGGCTTTGATATTGCACTTTGGAATGGACGTATTCAGAGTTCATTTGATATTTATTGGTCTAAAACCAAAGATTTGCTGCTTTCCCGTTCTATTCCTACCATTAATGGTACTGGCTCTATTACTGAGAATCGTGGACAGACCCGTAATCGTGGTTTTGAATTCCAGATAACTTCTAATAACATTACACATAAGAGTTTTAGCTGGAGCACCTCTTTCAACCTCTCACACTATCGTTCGGAGATTGTAGATGTTGGTTTGTATGATGCTAATGGAAAGCCGGTTGATGATGTGGCTTCCAAGTGGTTTATTGGTGAACCTATCAATGTGAACTATGATTATAAAATTATCGGTGTATGGCAGATTGCTGATCCGTCTAACCCGACAGGGCAGCAAGATCCTAACTATCGTAATTCGTATCCTGGATATGTGAAATACCTTGATGTAGATGGTAACGATATTACAACGGCTGATAAGACTATTATAGGGTCGGCTATTCCTAAAGTAAATATGAGTTTGATGAACACTTTTGAGTACAAAAACTTCACTCTGAGTGTGTTCTTAACGGCTCAGTTAGGACAAACCCATCTGAATGCCTTGTATGATACAAGCCATAATTCATATCGCCAGAACCGCTTTTTGGTGGATTTTTGGACTCCAGAGAATCCTACGAATAGCTATCCGAAAAATAGTTTGAATAGTGATGTGAATCCAGAGGGAGCCAGTTTCTATGAAAAGACAGATTTCTTACGTATTTCCGACGTTACATTGGGTTATAATTTCCCACAACAATGGTTGCGTCGTACTTTCATCAAACGGCTCAATCTTTACATGAACATTAAGAATTTGGCTACAATAACTGGCTGGACAGGTATGGATCCGGAATTTCTCAATGATCAATTGGCTGCTCCTCCAGTACGTTCGTTCACTTTTGGACTAAAGTTAGATATTTGATGAGAGTAATATATCATAAAAAGCTAAAATGAAATTGCACATATGAAAAAAATAACATATTTCAATGTCTTAGTGTTTACAGTATTATTGCTCACTATGGGCGGCTGTAATGAGGATAAGTTTCTTAAGGAAGATCCTCGTGATGCACTTTATCCTGAAAATTTACTTGTAGATTACAATGGATTTAAATCGATGATAACGCCTCTTTATGGTCTTATGCGTGCAGAGTATCGCCGTGCTGATGCAATGGGAGGAAGTATTGCGCTCTGTCTGCATTCTGCCTGGGGTGGAGGGGTAGATAATTCATGGGCCAATAATAGTCATGCGGAAATGAAGTTCCTCTACAATCCCAAAGAGATAACTTACACTGATCTTGCTATTTGGAATAATATTTTCCAGTGGGGATATCGTATCATCAACACTGCCAATATGGTTATCTCAAGAGCTGACAATGATGGCATTAACTGGGGAAGTGGTGCTGATGCTGAAAATCGTAAAAATGAGGTGTTGGCCGAAGCTCGCTTTTTCCGTGCTTGGGCTTACCGTCACCTTACCTATTCATTTGGTGCAGTGCCCCTTTCAACACAAGAAATTACAGGATTGAATTATCGTGATGATTGGGACCGTGCTTCCTTGAGTAGTATTCGCGAAGTGATGGCAGAAGATTTCCAGTTTGCAGTCGATAACCTTCCTTTGCGTACTTCTAATAATAGTAAAGTCTCTGGTGCTGTGGCACGTCACTATTTGGGTGAACTTTATTTGGCAGAAGGTAATGCTGAAAAAGCAGTTTCAGTACTGAAACCATTAGTGGAAAGTGGAGAATATTCCCTTATAAATCAACGCTTTGGTAGTAATGCTTCCAATGATGGATGTCCTTTTATTGACGTATTTTATACTCCTATGTATGCTGATGGAAATACGGAGGTGTTACTGGCTTTCATTAACACAGAAGAGGAGAATAGTGCCTATGGTACTGCAAATGTCTATATGACTACAACTTATAAGAACTATTATGCTAATGATGGCGATTGTAAAAAGACAAACCAGCATAATCCGGACTATATCAATAACGGTGGTGAAGGTTCATTTGCACAAGTCTTTTGGCAAGCTAATGGTGGTAAGGGAGCCGGACGTGTAGTTCCTTCCAGAGGAGCACTTCGTTTGTACAATTATAAAGGAATGGGAGAACAAGATGACCGTGTATCTGCCAATGCTATCGTATGGAGTATTAATGATGTAGATGCTGCCGGCAATGTAACCAAGGTATTTGATTTAGGTGGTACTGCACTTATTGATACTACGGTTAATGCAGCCATGCTAACTTCTACTTCCATTAAAAAATATGATTGGCCTACTACTCGTAAATGGGATTATACTCCACCTATTTTGGCTAATGCAGCTAATGATGGACACTATGCGGACATTGTTTATTTACGTTTGGCAGATACATATTTACTTTATGCAGAGGCTCTTTACAAGAGTAATCAAGTAGGCGAGGCCATTAAATGGATAAATAAAGTACGTAATCGTTCCAATGCTGTAAGTATTACTGAAGATGATCTTAGAATCGGTGGTATGGATTTCATTCTTGATGAACGCAGCCGTGAACTGCTTACGGAGGAAGAACGTCGTCATACATTGGTACGTGTTTGCCAAGAAAATGGTGGTGACGAACGTGATACCAATAACTATTTCAAACGTCGCATGCGTGAACTCAATGAGATAGCTGGTATTGCAGGACGTGGTATGGATGAATATGAAACTCCTGTCCTTTTCCCGCTGCCGCAATCATTCATTGATGCCAATACTGGTAATCCTTTGGAAAATAATCCGGGGTATTGATAGATAATAGTCAGATATAAATACCGCATATAAACGGCTTTGTATATATCGGTGTTTATATCTGATTTAGATTCATATATTCAAAAGAAAACAAAAACTTAATATCTTGATACATCATGTCCGAATTGGCTTTCATTTTTAGTCTTCTTATGGTAGGGATTACAGCGGTAGGTCTTTATCGTAAGCTCAATCCTCAAGGTCTTTTGATGCTTTCCGGTTTATTAATGCTTACAGCTGCTTTTTTCATGCAAGTGCATTCGGTAGTACCTAGTAAAGCTACGGGAATGGTGGTGTTTGATTTGGTAAGGATGATAGAGGAAGTTTTTCTTTCTAATTTGGCGCGTGCAGGGTTTATGATAATGACAATTGGCGGTTATGTAGCTTTCATGAATAACATAAAGGCTACTAATGCATTGGTCTATATTTCCATGAAGCCATTAGGTCTTTTTCGACGTTATCCTTATTTGGCGGCTACTATAGTTATTCCTATTGGACAATTACTTTTTATTACTACTCCTTCAGCTGCCGGATTAGGATTGTTGCTTGTGGCTTCGGTTTATCCTGTTTTAATTAGTTTGGGAGTAAGCCAACTTACAGCATTGTCAGTCATTGCCGCTGCTACTCTATTTGATCAGGGACCGGGGTCGGCAAATACTGCTATGGCTGCCGAATTGATAGGACAATCCAATGTGGAATATTTCATCACTCATCAACTTCCTTTAGTAATTCCTACTTCCTTGGTTGTAATGGTACTCTTCTATTTCAATAACCGTTATTTTGATAAAAAAGATGCAAAGAAACAGCAGGATGGCATATTGCAGGTGTCAAATGTGACTGCAACCTCATTAGTAGAAAAACCGGATGTTCCATTGGCTTTTGCGCTACTCCCGGTATTACCTTTGGCTCTTCTCATTTTCTTTTCACCTTTTGTGGGACTGTTTCAGCCTACTGTAACATTGGGTACCACTACTGCTATGCTTTTTTCTCTGTTCTTATCATTGGTATTTGTGTTGTTTCATACTCGTAGTGTGCGTACTACTTTTAACGTTTTTGCAAGTTTTTGGAAAGGCATGGGAAATGTGTTTACTTCAGTTGTAACATTGATTGTAGCTTCAGAAGTTTTCTCTAAAGGACTGATTGGTTTGGGATTTATTGATTCATTGGTGGGTTATTCCTCTCATATCGGACTTTCGGGATTAGCTATTGCCGCAGTCTTTACTCTCATTATTTTTGGAGCTGCCATGCTGATGGGAAGTGGCAATGCAGCCTTTTTTTCATTTGGTCCTTTATTGCCGGATATAGCCACTCAGCTTGGTTTGCCGGTTTTTTCATTGATACTTCCTTTGCAGTTGGCGGCAAGCATGGGACGTGCCGCATCTCCTATTGCCGGAGTCATTGTTGCCATTGCCGGGGTAGCCGGTGTGTCATCAGTGGAGTTGGCAAGGCGTAATACATTTCCTTTAATAGGAGGAATTGTTTTCTTGATACTTTATCATCTTATCACTTTCTAAAATTAATCGACAGCTATGTTTACATTGATAAAGAATGCAAATTTATATGCTCCTGCCTATCTTGGTAAAACAGACATTTTGCTATGCGGAGAAAAGATTGCGCATATTTCAAAGACAATTGAACTGAATGAATCATTTTGCCATACTATTGACGTGCAAGGTAAAATTGTTACTCCGGGATTTATAGATCAGCATGTACATATTACTGGTGGAGGAGGGCAACAAGGTTATGCCTCATTAGTCCCCGAGGTGACTATGAGCGAACTGGTGGCATGTGGTACTACTACTGTATTGGGTATGCTTGGTACTGATGGATTTGCCAAAGAACTTACTACGCTTTATGCCAAGGCCAAAGCTATTGACGATGACGGATTGTCGGCTTATATGCTGACAAGTTATTACGGATTGCCTACCAAAACATTGATGAATAGTGTGGCTGACGATCTTATCTTCATAGATAAAGTTATTGGCTGTAAGCTGGCGATGAGTGATGACCGTAGTCCGTTTCCGACAGAGCAAGAGATATTACGTATTATACATCAGGTACGTTTAGGGGGATTTACATCTGGTAAAGGAGGAATTCTCCACATTCATTTGGGAGCACTTCCGGAAGGTATTGAGCCCTTACTCAATATTGCTCGTCACTATCCTACACTGATATCTTATCTGTCTCCTACTCATCTGATACGTACTGAAGCTCTTTTTATGCAGGCTGTAGAATTTGGTAAATTAGGTGGAATGATTGATTTTTCGACTGGTGGCTCAAAGTTTGATACTCCCCATCGTTGTGTGATACGTGCATTGCGAGCTGGTGTCCCCCTTGATCGCATTACTTTTTCTAGTGATGGCCATGGTGGCGTACGCAGAGTGAATCCTGAAACTGGAGAAATAACTTATCGTCCTGCTCCTTTGAATTTAAATTTCAAGGAGGTAGTTGCATTAGTCAATGAGGAGGGGGTACCATTGGAACAGGCGATTACATTGATAACATCCAATCCGGCTCGTAATCTGAAATTACGAGCTAAAGGTATTGTGGCACAAGGAGCAGATGCAGACTTGTGTTTTTTGGCGGAAGATTTGCAGCTTACAGATGTCATTGCCCGTGGTAAATTTGTAATGCAAGATGGTACAATAGTAAAGAAGGGAAGGTACGAATTATGAAGAAGCTGATTATATTTTATATTGGATTCCTCTGTATTTGTTTATCTGCAATAGCGAAACAGACTTTGGAAAGGCCAAGAGGTGAACATTTCTTCACTTATAGTCAATACCCTCCTTTTGCCGATCGCCCGGTAGATGTACATTATTATATACCTTCCCAGGGGGATATTAAACAAATGCCTATTGTATTTGTCTTTGAAGGAGGAGACCGCGGCTATCGTTATCTTTTGGACGGTTGGAAAGAAGAAGCGGAGAGAAAGGGTTTTATGCTTTTTATACCTCACTTTGATTTGAAATCTTATCCTTTGGCAGACTATCAGGAGGTGGGGGTGATGAATGCTGCCCATACAGTAGCTAATGCTCCCGAAAAAATTACACCAGTGTTGGTTGATAAACTATTTGAATATGTGCGTCAATTTACGGGAAGCATGCGCAAAGGATATATGATTTATGGTCATTCTGCTGGTGGGCAATTCGTACAGCGTTTCATGCTTTTTCACGATAGTCCTTATGTGGAAAAAGCTATTATAAGTTCTCCCGGTTGGTATACTTTTCCTGATTTGGCCCAGACATATCCTTATGGTACGGCTGGTATCCCCTATATTTCATCTGAACAGATAAAAAAATACTTGTCAAAACCTATCATACTACAGCTGGCTTTGGGAGATACGATACGTGAGTCTTTTCTACGCAAGACTCCTGAAGCTGAACGACAAGGACGAAACCGTATGGAGCGTGGGCGTAGTTTCTGGCTTTATATTCACCAGTTGGCTGCATCCCGTGGTTGGGAATGCCATTGGCGCAAGATAGAAGAGTGCGGCATCGGGCATGAGGCTGTCCCTATGGGGAAACAAGCTGTGCCATTATTGACGACAGATTCTTTACGGGTACTTTTTATAGGTAACAGCTATACTTTTTTTAATCGTTTGCCATGGCAAGTCCAATCGTTAGCATCCTCATGTGGAAAAAAAATATCAGTGCGCCAGGTTGCTAACCCTGGTTGGTACTTGAGACAGCATGCAGCCAATACGCAAACATTAGAGGCGATTCGTGAAGGAGGATGGGATTATATGGTGATGCAGGAACAGAGCAAGGCACCTACTCGTGAAAAGGAATGGGTAAAGAAGAATGTATTCCATCCTGCGGCGCAGTTAGATAGTTTACGCCGTCTTTATGCCCCAAAAGGAAAAAGTGTCTGTTATATGACATGGGGGCGTAATAATGATACTTATGAAGGAATGCAGCAGCAACTTACGGAAAACTATTTGGAAATGGCTGATGTCCTTGATGCTTATTGTGCTCCTGTGGGTGAGGCATGGAGACGTGTACGTAGAGAGTGTCCAAGTTTGCAGTTGTATAATTCTGATGGCAGCCATCCTAGTCCTGCAGGCAGTTATTTGGCGGCTTGTGTCTTTTATGCAATTTTTTTTGGTGAGCCTTTTAGCAGCGATTATTATGCAGGTCTACCGTCTGAAACGGCTCTTTATTTACAGAGGATAGCACAAGAAGTGGTATTAGCTAATCTTGTGTTATGGAATAGAAATCAGTCGAAGCAACCTGCCGGAGTAACTGCAAGTTTCTATCCTGACCCCAAATTTGACCGTGAGACACCTACTCTAAGTAAACCTTACGGTAGCGGATTGGCATCGGTTGATGAGATAAAGGACTATTTACAACAATTGGTTGTACGTTCTCCGGGTTTGGCATATATGGAGAATATTGGTGTTACCAAACAAGGACGTACCATTCCGGTACTTTATTTGGGTACTCCCGACAAGAAGAAGGTAAGGGTATGGATTCAAGCGGCACTGCATGGTAACGAGCCGGCAGGTGCTGAGGCTGTATGCATGCTTGTCCGTTACTTACTTTGTGAAAAAGAAGGACGTGAATTGCTGAATCATATAGCTGTGGCTTTGGTTCCTATAGCCAATGTTGATGGTTATGCCATTCAGCAACGTCGTTCGGCCGATGGTTACGATTTGAATCGCGATCAGAGCAAATTAGAGGATGCTGTCACTTTGCTGTTGAAGCAGTCCTATCAGCAATGGAATCCGGACGTAGCTCTTGATATTCATGAATATACACCTTTACGTCGTGAGTTTAACTTATTACGTGGAGTGCCGACAGCAAATGCTGCTGATGTACTTTTTTTACCTACAGGACATCTTAATGCGCCTTTAGCTTTACGTACGCTGTCTGAAGAACTTTTTCGTCGTGAGGCAGAGGTCGTTTTAAATAGTGCCGGTTATGCTTCCGGTTTCTACTTTACTCCTCGTGTGGCAGATGGTTCCCTTGTTCTTGTAAAAGGTGCCAAAAGTCCGCAGTCCAGTTCTACTTTTCAAGCATTGACGGGAGCTGTATCGCTTTTTGTCGAAATAAGAGGTATTGGATTGGGACCGGAGTGTTTTGCACGTCGTAGTGAGTGCGGTTTCTTGGTGGCACGGCAAACGTTGGTTACTGCTGCGCAACATCGTGCTTCAATTAAACGTAAGATAGAACAAGCCAGGAAGCGCACCTTGAAAGCTACTGAACCGATATATGTTACTTTCACTTCGGATACTGTACGTCATGTAGTCTCTTTTATCGATTATAAGGCCAATGAACTGTTTAAGACTGAACTGCCAACCCTTGATGCCATGCAGGCAACACCTCAATTGATGCGTACTCGCCCTAAGGCTTATCTGCTCGATGCTCCCTGTACAGAAGCAGTATGTAAGCTTCGAGCGTTGGGTGTACACATTGAGCAAGTTACCCGTGTACAAAAAGCAAAAGTTGAGCGTTACAAAGTAACCCGTCTGTATCGTGCAGAGAAGGAATGGGAGGGGATTCATCCGGTAAATGTAGAAACGGATGTCTATGAAGATAATGTAGAACTTCCAATAGGTAGTTGGTTGGTACCTTTGGCACAACCTTTAGGAAATTTGGTTGCCACGTTGCTTGAACCGGAGTCTGTCTGTGGTTTCGTAAACTTCTGTGTTATTCCGGCTGAGGAAGGAAAGGGACTGTTTGTCAGTAGACTTATAAAATAAGAATTGGATATATAAAATTAAATTCGGTAATGACTATGAAACTAAAAAAAACGCTACAGATTATACTTGCTTTATGTTTAGGCCTATGGATGATTTCATGCCAGCAGGAACATATCAAGTTGACCTCTCCAAATGGAAAACTTTCTTTAGAGTTTACACTTGATGACGAAGGTGCTCCCCGATATTGTTTAAGACATGCGGGGAAGAATATTTTACTTCCTTCACGTCTGGGATTGGTTTTGAAGGATGCGCCAGATCTTTTGACTGGTTTCGTTCTAAAAGAGGTTAAGCATGATTCGCATAATGATGTGTGGCAACCAGTATGGGGGGAAGAGGCTGAAATTGTAAATCATTATAATGAATTGAGGGTATGCCTCAAGGAAGAAACATCGTTGGAGCGAGAACTGAATATTATTTTTCGTCTTTTTGATGATGGGATGGGATTCCGGTATGAGTTCCCGCGCCAGCAACAGCTACAAGAGTTTCTTATTGATGACGAAGTGACTGAATTCGTTTTTCCTGCAGATTATGATGCTTGGAGTATTCCAGTGAAAGGAGTTCGTTTTTACGAGGCCTTATTTGAGAAAAAAACTCTTAGTAAGATGGGATGGGTAAGCACTCCGGTGACGATTGAGACAACAGATAGCCTTTATTTGGCTATTCATGAAGCAAATCTTACAGATTATGCTGCCATGAACTTGAAGCCGGTTGAACAACTTGAAGATAATAAAACGGTTACATTACGTGCGGCTCTTACACCTTGGAGTACAGGTGAGAAAGTACGTGTTACCGATACCCGTGTATCTCCTTGGCGTACAATGATAGTGGCTGAATCTGCCGGTGATTTGCTTCTTTCCCGTCTCATGTTAAATCTTAATGAACCTTGTCGTATAACCGATACTTCCTGGATACAACCTATGCGCTATATTGGAATTTGGTGGACTTATCACATGAAGCATAACACCTGGCATGCCGGTCCCCATCATGGGGCCACAACAGAGAATACAATGCGTCACATCGATTTTGCTGCTGCCAATAACCTGGGAGGTGTACTGGTGGAAGGGTGGAATGAAGACTGGGCTACTTGGAAGTTTAGTTTCACAAAACCTTATACCGATTTTGATATACAACGTATTACTGATTATGGGCGTAGCAAAGGAGTAGCTTTGATAGGACATCATGAAACTGGCGGTAATGTTTCCAATTATGAAAATCAGATGGAAGATGGTTTCAAGTTCTATGAGAAATATGGTGTGCATCAAGTAAAAACGGGTTATGTGGGCGATTTGCTTGATGGGAAAGAATATCATAGCAGTCAGTTTGGTGTACTTCATTATCGCAAGGTAATAGAGGCTGCTGCCCGTCACCGTATCTGTATTGATAATCATGAACCGGTGATTCCTACAGGTTTGCAGCGTACTTTTCCTAATCTGATGACACAAGAGGGAGTACGTGGACAAGAATGGGACGCTTGGGATGTAGATGGTGGAAATCCTCCCTCTCATACCGTAATATTGCCTTTCACTCGTGGGTTGGCAGGCCCGATGGACTTTACACCGGTGACGTTTCGGTTTGTTAACGATGTAATGCCACAGACACGTGTACATACCACACTGGCCAAACAATTGGCGCTGTTTGTGGTGCTCTATTCACCGTTACAAATGGCTTCGGATGAAATAGAGAATTACGAGGCTAATCCGGAACCTTTTAATTTTATAGTATCTTGTCCTACAGATTGGAGCAGAACAGTGGTGCCGGAAGCATGCATTGGCAGTTATGTTACTATTGCCCGTTGTGGTAAAGGAGAGGGATGCTGGTATATAGGCAGCATCACGGGAGATGAGGAACGAACGGCTAATATCAGTCTGTCTTTTCTCGATACAGATAAAAGATATCTGGCTACTATTTATCGTGATGCTCCTGAGGCCGATTATGAGACATGTCCTGCTGCTATACTTATAGAAGAGCGCGAAGTGACTTATAGTGATACCCTCACCATTCGGCAAGCACGTAGTGGAGGAACTGCCGTACGTCTGTGTCCTATAAAAGACAGTTGAGCCGGAGGTGTATTGGGGCAGAGTTGTTTATATTTTCTCTCTCAAGTATTCGTAAAAGCTATATTGCGACCGTACCTTCTCCTTTTGCGGTCGCGACGACTTCCAGCGGTTTCGCAACCGGTCGTCCACAAAGCAGGCTTTCCGTTTGTCTGACAGTTGTATGGATAGCATATCGATGAGCTCTTGCTTCAAGTCCGGGTCCAGAATGGGGGTGACGGCTTCGATACGGCGGTACAAGTTACGCCGCATCCAGTCCGGCGAGCCGAGGAAGAGCTTGGGTGCGCCGCCGTTGCCGAAGTACCACACACGGGCATGTTCCAGAAAGGTATCCACGATGCGTGTCACGCGGATGTTGTGGCTGTACTCCTGCCCAGGGATGAGGCAGCAGATGCCGCGGACAATGAGGTCTATCTCTACACCGGCTTGCGAGGCTTCGTAGAGGCGGTCTATCATGGCGGGGTCTTGCAGGGCATTCATTTTTAGGATAATCCGTCCTTGCTTGCCTTGCCGGGTCAGTTCTATTTCGTGATTGATGAGGCGGTTCAGTTCAGGAATCAGGTTGAAGCGGGCCACAAGCAGGCGGTGGAACACTGGATTTTCCTTTCCCTGCAGAGTACGGAACAAGTTGTGCAGGTCGTTTACAATCACCGGGTTGCAGGTGAATAGTCCGCTGTCCGCATAGAGGGTGGCGGTCTTTTCGTTGAAGTTGCCGGTGCTGATGTAGGCGTAGCTTGTCAGTTTGCGCCCTTCCTTGTCGCGGCGTAGCACGAGGGCTACTTTGGCATGTACCTTTAGTCCTGGTATGCTGAAAATGATGTTGATGCCGGCGGCTTTCATCATCTCGGCGGTGGCGAGGTTGTTTTCTTCGTCGAAGCGGGCTTTCAGTTCCACAAAGACGGTGACTTTCTTTCCGTTCTGTGCGGCGGCTATCAGGGTGTTGATGACGGTGGAGTTCTCTGCCACGCGATACTGGGTCACCATGATTTCACGCACGGTGGGTTCGTGGACGGCCTCATATAGAAAATGGATGAAGTGGTCGAAGGAGTGGTAGGGATAATGCAGCAGCAGGTCCTTCTTCTCCACATAGCGGAAGATGGATTCGCGTTCGTCCAGGCAGGTCAGCTTCATGGGCTGGGGTTTCTTGATGGGACGTACGCTTTGGTTGGGATTGGGCAGATGCCGCAAATCCTCCATGTTGAGGTGCTTGTCTCCCGGCACCAGCTCCCGGCGGTCTATGCGGTAGGCATCTACCAGAAAGTCGAGGAAGTCCTGGGGCATGGCGCGGTCGTATACAAAACGGCACACGGCGCCTATCTTGCGTTTCTTTACCTTCTTCTTCACCTGCTCGATGATTTCGGAGGTATTGGCGGCATCGTCTATCAGAATATCCGCATCGCGTGAAATCTTGATGCAATAACTGCTGTCCACTTCATAACCGGGGAAGATGGTATCCAGATTGGCCTTGATGATGTCTTCAATGAACATCAGATAATAGTCTTTCCCCACCTTGGGCAGCTGGATGAAGCGCGGCACTTTGCTGTACGGCAGTTTCATCACGAAATACTGGATGCGGTTTGGAGAACTGGCGGGAGCTCCTTTCAGATGAAGCCGTACGGCCAGATAGAGACGGTTGTCGCGCAGGAATGAAATCACCTTGTCCTTGCTTACGGGCACCGGGGCCAGATAAGGGAATATCTCTTCGCGGAAGAAGTTGCGCACGAAGTCGCGGTGAAACGGTTCTACGTTGCGGCTTTGATAGAATATGATGTGATGTTTCCGCAGGGCGGGCAGTATCTTCTGTTCGTAGATGCGGATACGTTCCTCCAGTTGGCGGTTGACTTCTTGGTTGATTTCATCTACCAGTTCGGCGGCAGACTGCATAGTCTCTTCATCGCTTTGCGAGGCTCCGGTGGCTATGGCCTTATGGTCGGCTACGCGTATCTTGTAGAATTCTTCCAGATTGGAAGAGTATATAGAAATAAAGTTGATGCGTTCGTATAGCGGCAATGTCTCGTCTTCCGCTTCCAGCAGTACGCGGTAGTTGAAGGAAAGCCAGCTGATGTCACGTTTGAAATATCTGTTGTCCATGGTGTTAAGGTGTTAATGTGGCATATTAGCACATTACCACATTGTATTCTTCCCAAATATAATTACCTTTGTCTTAATAAACAAAGGAAAGATGACAAAAGTTGGTTTATTATCGGATACGCATGGCTACTGGGATGAAAAGTACCTGCAATATTTTGAGGGCTGTGACGAAATATGGCATGCCGGTGACATCGGTTCGCTGGAAGTGGCACAGAAGCTGGCGGCTTTCCGTCCCTTCCGTGCCGTGTATGGCAATATTGACGGGCAGGAGATACGGCAGCTCTATCCGCAGATTCTCCGTTTCACGGTGGATGGGGCGGAGGTGCTGATGAAGCATATCGGCGGTTATCCCGGCAACTACGACCCTTCCATCAAGGGCAGCATTCTGGTGCGTCCCCCAAAGCTGTTCATCAGCGGGCACTCGCATATACTGAAGGTGAAGTATGACAAGACGTTGGATGTACTCCACATCAATCCGGGCGCTGCGGGCATTCAAGGTTTCCATAAGGTGCGTACGATGGTACGCTTCGCGGTTGATGGGGGAACGTTTAAAGATTTGGAGGTGATAGAACTTGCTGACCGATGATGTAGTTTGTTTATTTTCAATGGATTGTATTTACCGATTGCTTGCGCTATAGTGTAAAAGCCGTTACATGCTAATGTAAAGGTTGTTACGCTATTGGGTAAAGGCCGTTACACTATTTGGTAAAGGTCGTTACACGCTGAGGTAAAGACCGTTTCATCAAGGGGTG
>ULZG01003051.1_pt1 | contig 38681 bp, 18 predicted proteins | sample 1962881 | NCBI WGS metagenome assembly ULZG01 (sample SAMEA4835883, study PRJEB28245) | human gut metagenome | biome: gut microbiome; material: fecal sample | place: Denmark | collected 2008 | reverse complement strand
AGAATACTATAAATTTGCACTTGCTGCTTGAATTCGCCAAATCTGTCGATTTGGGTTAAAAGTTAAAAATGAAAAACATCTCCGAAAAAGCGGAAGCCCCTACGCTCAAGATAAAGCCAAAATAAGACAGAACGATGAAGACGGATTTGGGCAGAAAAACATTCAATAACAAACTCGTCGGGCATGCTGTTCAGGAGCCGCAAGACGGCTGCCTGCTGACGCCGGAAATGGGGATACATAAAAAGTGGCTAAAAATCGTAACATTTTAGCCACTTTTCATTAACAGAAGATTGTTTTGTGACGAATATTCAGCAATTCTTTAAGGAATTGCCGCCGATTTACTTTCAGACTGTTAGTGGGCCGTTTACGGTGCAAAAGTGGGCCACTTTTGCACCGTAAACGGCCCACTTTTCATGCGCAAGTCATAGGTTAATTTTGCCTGTACGGCATGGCTGCCGCAACATGACGCAGCCACACACGCCAACGATTTGTCACGCAGCAGCAGCGGCGCACCGTTCTACCGACTGACAACATGCCTGCCGATGCCGCACAAAAAATGCCGTCGGCACTGCCTCCGGCAAATGTAGATGCCGGAAGACAATACGGACGACCGTATAGCGTGTATATCAGTCAGGCAGGAGCGGCATGCCCTGGCCAGACCTTGTTATTACTGATACCATGCCCATGCCGCCGCAGCGGCCGTGTCATGGTCAGGCTTCTCTCTGCTTCGTACCCATTCGGGCCTCAACAACGTTGATAACGTAGTCGCCAAGCTTCTCGCACTCGCATATTATGTCCATATACATCGTGCCGATGGCGTAGGTGTACTCATGGCTGTTCACGTCGTTGATGTTCTGGCTCTTCAGCTGGTTGCGATAGTTGTTAATCTCGTTCTCTATGTTGAACGAGCGGTTAACGTCGAGCTTGTCCTTGCGTCCCGAGAGCATGATGTTCATCTGCGTCAGGCTGTCGTCGGTAAGTTCAAACATCTGGTGCAGGTGTTCATACTGGCTTTCGGTGAAGTCTTCCTTGCCCTTAAACTTTCTGCTGATGTTGCGGGCTATGTTGTAGCAGCTGTCGCCGATACTCTCAATCTCCGATATCTCCCTGAGCATGGCCCTTATCCTGGCCTTGGTCTCGTCGCTGAGGTGGGCGTCGCTCACGCTGTCGAGATATTTGGCAATCTCTATCTCCATGTTGTCGCTGATGCCCTCATACTTCTCAATTCTGGTAAAGAGCTTCGTGAAGGCCGTGTCGTTGGTGGTGTTGAGCAGCTCGCGCACAAATCCGAACATGCGCTGTATGCGCTCAGCAAAGAGAATAATCTCCTTCTGTGCCTCGAGCACCGACAGCTCCGGCGTCTCCATGATGCTGTTGCCGCCGATGTAGCGCAGGCGGAACTCCTCTTCCTCGTCGTTGGTGCGGGGCTTGATGAGCCAGCAGACAAACTTCTCAATCTGCGGTATGAACCATATAAGTATAAAGGTGTTGCAGATGTTGAACGACGTATGGAACGCTGCCAGCACTACAGAAAGCTTTATTGGGTTGAGGTCGTGCGACTGCGGGTCGTAGTTGACAAAGTTGCAGACGAGGTCGACAAACGGATAGAACACGCACAGCACCCACAGCACGCCGAACACATTGAACACCAGATGGGCCAGCGCAGCCCTGCGCGCCTGTGTGTTGGCTCCGAGGGCGGCCAGGTTGGCCGTGGCGGTAGTACCGATGTTCTCGCCCATCACGAGCGCTATACCCAGATATATGGGCAGCACGCCGCTCGAACAGAGCACCATGGTGATGGCCATCAGGGCGGCCGACGACTGCAGGATGCAGGTCAGCACGGTACCGATAAGAAGGAATACGATTATTGTTATGTAGCTGTTAGTGTCGAACGAACTGAAAAACTCTAACAGAGCCTGATTGTGGCCAAGGTCCATCTCCTTGCCCGTGTCGCTGAGAATTGCCAGCGAGAAGAACATGAAGGCTATGCCGAAGAGGAAGTCGCCTATGTAGCGGTGGCGCCGGGTGTAGATTAGCAGGATGCCGACAATAAAGGCAGGGAACACCACATCGGTGAAGTTGAACGAGAATCCGAGGCTCATGATCCATGCCGTAAGCGTAGTTCCAATGTTGGCTCCCATAATAATTGATATGGCCTGAGCCAATGTCAAGAGTCCGGCGTTGACAAACGATACTGTCATTACCGTCGTGGCCGACGACGACTGCACTGAGCAAGTTACGAACATACCGGTGAGCATTCCGGTAAACCTGTTTTTAGTCATCGTGCCGAGGATGTGGCGCAACTGTGAGCCTGCCATCTTCTGCAGAGCTTCGCTCATGCCTTTCATACCGTAGATAAGAAGGGCTAATGCTCCAATAATCTTAAAAAAAATCCAAATCGACATATTTTAATTTAATTTATCATGTCATGTTGCGATGTGATGCGAAAAACGGAGTATCTTTACGAGCGTAAATCGTTTAACCGCATGGATATGAAACAAACAATTCAAATACGTTGCAAAAATAATAAAAAAATTAAAAATTTTGCAATAGGAAGTACACTTTCTGATGTTTTTCGTGAATTTAATCTCGAAATGGATTACGGCCCCATAAGCGCAAAAGTAAACAACAAGGTGGAGGGGCTCAACTACAGAGTGTACCACAGCAAGGATGTTGAATTTCTTGACATAAGGTCGGCCTCAGGCTCGCGAGCCTACACGCGCACACTGTTCTTCGTGCTGTGCAAGGCCGCGCATGACGTGTGGCCGGGAGCCGAGGTGGTGATAGACATACCAGTGTCTAACGGCTACTACTGCAACATCAACATAGGACGACCGCTCACCGAGGCCGACGCCGACGCGCTGCGCTCGCGAATGCAGCAAATTATCAACGACGCGCTGCCCATACGCCGCCACGAATGCACCACGGAAGAGGCCATCGGCATGTTCTCCGAGATGGGCATGGACTCTAAGGTTAAGCTGCTAAAGAGCGTAGGCTCGCTCTACACCACATACTACGAAATAGACGGATACAAGGACTATTATTACGGCACGCTGCTCACCAACACGCGCCAGCTGTATCTCTTCGGCCTCGAGAAGTATTACGACGGCATGCTGCTGCGCATACCTCTGCGCGACGACCCGTCGCGCCTGGGCGACCTGATAAGGCAGGACAAGATGTTCGAGATATTCAAGGAGCACCACCGCTGGCAGAAGATTCTGGAAATGAGCACCGTGGGCGACTTTAACGACGCCGTAAAGAACGGCCACTCTACCGACCTTATCAACGTGTCGGAAGCCCTTCAGGAGAAGAAGATATCGCAGATTGCCGACATGATAGCGGCGCGCAAGGGCGTAAGAGTGGTGCTGATATCGGGCCCGTCGTCGAGCGGCAAGACAACGTTCTGCAAGCGTCTGTCCATACAGTTGCTCACGTGCGGCATCAAGCCTGTGCAGATTTCTTTGGACGACTATTTCGTCAACCGTGAGCTTACGCCTAAGGACGACAAGGGCGACTACGACTACGAGAGTCTCTACGCGCTCAACATCCCGCTGCTCAACGAGCAGCTCAACGCGCTCTTTGCGGGCGAGGAGGTTGAGCTGCCGCGCTATAACTTCCAGTCAGGACACAGCGAGAAGAGCGGACGCAGGCTGAAACTGCTGCCCGACAACGTGCTCGTAGTGGAAGGCATCCACGCACTCAACCCCGAACTCACGGCCCTTATACCAGAGGAACAGAAGTTCCGCGTGTATGCATCGGCACTGACAACCATACTGCTCGACACACACAACTATATACCGACGACAGACAACCGACTGCTGCGCCGCATCATACGCGACTACAAATACCGCGGTGTGAGCGCCGCCGAGACCATACGCCGCTGGCCGAGCGTGCGTGCCGGTGAGAACAAGTGGATATTCCCCTATCAGGAGAATGCCGACGTGATGTTCAACTCTGCCCTGCTCTTCGAGCTTGCCGTCATAAAGAGCCAGGCCGAACCGCTGCTCGAGCTTGTGCCTGAGAACATGGAGGAGCACGCCGAGGCCTACCGCCTGCTGAAGTTCCTCAAGTATATCGCCCCGATACCCAACCGCCAGCTGCCGCCTACGTCGCTGCTGCGCGAGTTCCTGGGCGGCAGTTCGTTCAAGTACTGATGCCGTTGCTTATAGCACTATTTCAATAAAAAACAAAATAGCCGGATGTCTTTATACATATATTTAATAAAGACGTCCGGCTATTTCTTTGCATACGGCATCTGCAATACTACGAGTTGATGGCGGAAAACGCATTGCAGCCACGCCGACAGGCTGTTCTCTCCATACTAACAGTGCCGGCTTTGCCATGACGGTGCGGCATACTGCATGCCCGGCAGTCGGTCATAAGCCAATCACCGTCTGCCGCCAGCCTTGCCGACACAGCACAAGGCGGTCTGTCTTACCCATAATACTTTCTGCCGGAAACGTCATGCCCGCATCCAAACTGGGATGCCCGTAACGCATCTGTCTTTAAAATCTTCCGTTTAATTCGCATTTATTACCGATTCAACAGGATAAAATAGGGCGTTTTTACTTCATATTGATACATATGAAGTGATAACGGCAGGACATTTTAAAGAAAATAACAACATTTATTTAAATTTGCAAATGACAGACACTTTGTTACCTCGAAGTATCATATTATGTTTAATTTAAATTGTTATACTCATGAGAAAGACGTTACTTTTATTGGCTGTTGCACTTGCAACATTTGCTGAAAATGCATGGGCAGACAAAAGCTTTAAGACATTACCGGAGTTAACTTACGGAGTGGCGATTTCACCCAGCGGACAATATCTTGTAGGAGTGAATCCCTCATACATGGTTGACGGCTCTTATTCTGTCAGCTATCTGTATGACACCAACACAGGTGAGACACAGTGGCTTACCGAGTTTGACCAAAACGACTTCAGCAAGTCAGGAGAATTTAAGGCCGTAAACGACGCCGGCGTGATTTGCGGAGCATCAAAGGACCCGGATCTTCTCATAACTTACTCTGACATGTTTGGCACTGAAAGCAGACCTGCCAACTCTGCCGCAATATGGAAAGACGGCAAATGCACGCTTCTTTACTACGGCGACTTCGACACATCTAAGTTTAAAATCCTAGGCGACGGTTCACAGGCTACAGACATTTCTGCCGACTCAAAGACCGTCTGCGGATATATCAGCACAGACAATGCCGCATCATTCTATCCATGTATGTGGAAAGAGGGCAACGACGGCAAATGGACTCTCGAGTGGCTCGCATTACCTGAAGATGCAAAAGGCGGAAGACCTTACTTCATCTCTGACGACGGCACAGCTATTGTAGGAACCATAACAGACGCTACAAACAACCAAAAGGTGGCATTATGGAAAGACGGCAAATGCACTATCGTGACAGACGAACAAATCGGATGGGAAACATCAGGCTACGGGGGACAGGTGAAAATACTGTCAATGAGCCCTAACGGCAAGTTCATCGTGGCCAAAAGTTCAGGTCAAATAGTGTTTATATATAATTTTGAAGCCAATGAAGGACGCAAAATTCCCGCCTTCGATACAGCAGCAAACATAGAACATGCAGCCGTAGACAACAACGGTAACGTAGTGGCTGCCTATAACTATGGCTCTATATTCTTCGGCGGAGACGTATATACACGCCCGTTCTGGTACTCATACAAAGAGGACCGCAACCTCGACTTCCCTTACTATATGCAGCTGTTTGCCAGCGGAGTTACTCCCGACTTCACATTTGAGTATGGCGAGAAGACACAGGCTGTGCCCATGGCAATATCTGCCGACGGCAACGTAATAGTAGGAAACATCGACATCTATGCTGCCATAGGACAGAAGGCTAAGTGCTGGATTCTGAAATCAGAAAGATACGACGTGTCTATCCCTGTAACCCCGTCAGGACTCTCTGCCAAGTCGGAGGCTTTAGGACAGGTTACGCTGACATGGGCAAAGGACGAGACTAAATATGAAGACCTGACCCTGAAGTCATACAACATCTACCGCGACGGCAAAAAGGTTGCCAACGTTACAGCCGACAAGCCGATGACTCTGACCGAGAACAACGTTCCGGCAGGACACCCGGGCTATGCCGTTGAAGCAGTGTTCGAGACAGCAGAGGGCGGCGAGATGCTTTCGCCAAAGTCAAACATTCTGAAGGCTTCTGTGCCCGATACATACGACATGCCTCTGTTCGACGACTTCTCGACAAACTCTTTTGAGACAAACTACTGGGAGGTTGTAAAAGAATACGGCGACCCTACTGATGCAAATTGGAGTATAATGCAAGACTACGGACTGATGGGCAGCAGCATTTCTTATATGGTAATCTCACAGCAGCCTTATTCAGGAAGCCTCATATCACGCCCGCTCGACGCCACAAAGGCAGAATCAGTAAGCCTGTCGTTCTTCATGCAGATGGCACCGCTGAACTCCGTAGACCAAGATCTCGAGAAAGACTCTATCAGCGTTGACATCTCTACCGACTTCGGAAAGACATGGAAGGAGATAAAGGCATGGTCGCTGAAAGACATCTATGCACAATACAGCTACAACGTAATCAGCCTTGACATCTCTGCCGGAACAACAGGCAAAATCTTCCAGCTGCGTCTGCGCAAGCACGGACAAGGCGTTGCTCAATACATGATGTACGTGGACAACCTGAGGATTGAGGCCGGAGGCTCTGGCTCAAAGGCTCCTGCCGGACTTACAGGCACACTGGGCAAAGACGGCAAATCGCTCTCACTGATGTGGCAGAACCTCTCAGGCGCTTACCAGCTCAACTACATCAACGATCCTTCTTTCATCAACAAATACACCATAGGCAACGAAGGCAAGGAACTTATTGCCGCCAACAAGTTTGAACCTGAAGACCTGGCTGCATACAAGGGCAAATATCTCTCAGGCGTGCAGACAACCATCAACTACTACAGCACAGAAGAGGAAGTAAAGGGCATACACGCTTCAGTAGTAGTGTTTGAAGACGGCAAGATGGTACGCGAACAGGAAATAAAGGACATGACATACAACGAGGCTCTGACCGTTGCTCTCGACGAGCCGCTCCTCATCGACGGAACCAAGGAGCTGATGATAGGTGTTAAGATATTCGACTACGACGAGCAGCAGATACCTATATGCTACATTATAAGCGACAAGTTTGTTGCAGGCAAGAGCGACCTCTACTCTGAAGACAACGGCGCAAGCTGGCTGAAACTCTCTGAATTCTACAACGAGCAGGGCACACCTGAGCAGGGCTACTGCTGCTGGGACATCACCGGATGCATCACAGACAATCCTGAACTCACACCGGTTGCAGAGGGCGATCTGTTTGCATACAACATCTACCGCGACGGCGAGCAGCTCAACGAAGGAGTAATCGACAGACTGCAGACCCGCTTCACAGATCCCGAACCTACTGAGGACGCATGCTACCAGGTAGTTGGCTTCTTCTACGACGGCACAAAGTCAGAGGCTTCTGAGCAGTTCTGCCTCGACGAAGTAACAGGCATTGAGCACAACATAGCCGACAACGTGACGATAACACGCAATGAAGGCGACAACTGCCTGACCATCAACGGCAAGTTTGACAATGCCACTCTCGTTGACATCAGCGGCGTATGCGTGTCACGCTCTGAAGGCAACCGCCTGTCGCTGAACGGAGTTAAGGCCGGCATCTACATCATCAGCATCAATGTTGACGGCAGAGTTTACACACAAAAGATGATTGTAAAGTAAAAGTCAGCAGCTAATCCTGCTGCATGATTATCACCCTAACCTATTTTCAGGCGGCTCTTTCCTTGCGAAAGGGCCGCCTTCTTTATCCCCTTGCCGGTAGTCATGCCGTACCTGCAACGCACATCACGGCGGCACACGGCACCCCACTACTCCCGCCCATTGCCGCCGCACAGCCGCCGCTAGCAGACAGTTCCTCACCGCGTGCCACTGCGGCAACGGCCGAATACACATTGAGCCGCATTGAAGCAAAAACGCTTACACATTGATTTATGCTGACGCTCTCATACTGCGATATTTGAAAATTAAAATCTCCCGGCCGCAAAAACGGGCAGTTTTCGCGTGCAGTCGCAACAGTCTAAGCATCAGAGTGTTATACTCATAAAGAGCATAATGTGCAACATTTTTTGTCCCAATTAGGACAAAAAAGCCATTATTTCAATAAAAAAACAGGCCCGTTTACGGTGCAAAAACCGCCTGTTTCTCATCCAAAAGTGGCCGAGTAATTTTTCAAAAGCATACCTTTTACATGATAATGTAAATATTGTTTACCGCCGCCATGCCTTCGCTGCCCTCAGAAATTCTATTTCGTCTGAAAATCCTGACAAAACTCTGATGACACATTGCCATGTCTGACGGCTGTAAAGACGACAAAAAGAAATGTCTCCACAACACGATGCACAATCCTTTGTGTGTGCCGTGTTGCAGAGACAACATTACCCAATAAAAACAATCTTAAAACCCAAAATCGGTCAGCAGACCGCATATTATGTTCATCAGCCAAACTAATACCTTCGTCTGTCATTGTGCTTTCTGTCGGCATCTTGCCGTTTGCCTTATCCTTACACAGGCAGCCACGACGGCGTAAAAGGTGACGGCTGTAAGCTCAATATAAGACATGAATGCGGCTGAAACATGAAGAAATCATTAAATAAAAAGCCCGCACCTGCCACACGGCAACAAGAACGATAGGAACAAATTGCCATAAGGCTTTCCGTAACGGAACGGCACGACTGCCAGAACCGCACGAAACTGCCGGCACGGGCCTTGACGCTGTCAGTCTCAGCGCTTTATAAAACTTTTGATGTTGTCAGGTATTACGGGCATGGCGCCGCTCTGTGTGCACACATAGGCTGACACCTTTACAGCAAGGGCATGGGCATCCCTGACGTCCATGCCGCTCAATATGGCGGCACAGAACGTGCCCGTGAACGAGTCGCCAGCGCCTACAGTGTCTGCCACCTCTACTATCGGGGTCTCCTGGAAAGACACGCTGCCGGGTGTGAACACGTAGCTGCCGTTGACGCCGCATGTCAGCACAAGCATGTCAAGGTTGTACTTGCCAAGTATCAGCCAGCACTTGTTGCTCATGTCAAGACCGGGATAGCCGAACAGGCGGCCTATCACAACGAGCTCCTCGTCGTTTATCTTCAATACGTTACAGCGCTTCACAGACTCGCTTATCACTTCCTTCGTGTAGAAGTTCTGGCGAAGGTTGATGTCGAATATCTTCAGGACGCCCTTGTCCGAGGGCATCGCGTCGAGGAACTTGCCGATCGTATCGCGCGAAACTACATTGCGCTGGGCCAGAGAGCCCCAGCACACTGCACGGCAGTCGCGGGCAAGGGCCTCAAGCTCCGGGGTGAAGGGGATGTTGTCCCACGCCACGTTCTCGCGGATGTCATACGTCGGGATGCCGTCGTCGTCGAGCGTAACCTGAACAGTGCCCGTGGGATAAGGTACGCGAGGCATCATGTATTTAAGACCTTTGTCGTCAAGGGCGGCGAGGGTCTCGTCGCCTAGGCGGTCGTCGCCCACGGCGCTGACGGCTACTGAGTCGAAGCCGAACTGGCCGGCATGGTAGGCGAAGTTGGCAGGAGCTCCGCCCAGCTTCTTGCCGTCGGGAAGAACGTCCCAAAGGGCTTCGCCAAGACCTACTATTATATCTTTCATATCGTTATGCTTGTTTGTTTGAAGTTTGTCAATGTTTTACCTTGTTTATATAATAAAGGAGATAGACCACGCCGACTGACATCACGCCTACGGCTCCAGCCTGGCCTGCAGCGTCGGAGGCAAAGCCCATCAGAAGGGGGAACACAGTGCCGCCGAAAAGGCCCATGATCATCAGGCCAGAAACCTCGTTCTGACGATCGGGGACTGAAAGAAGCGCCTGAGAGAACACTATCGAGAAGATGTTAGAGTTGCCGTAGCCTACAAGCGCTATCGCAGTGTAGAGCACGGCCTTCGACGTGCCGAAGAACATGCCGCACATGCTCAAAGCCATCATTACAACGCTTATGGCGAAGAACACGCGGTTGTTCATCACGCGGAGGAAAAACGAGCCCGTCAGGCAGCCGGCCGTACGGAAGATGAAGTAGAGGCTCGTGGCGAAGGCGGCGTCGTTAAGGCTCATACCCAGACGCTCTATAAGGAGCTTGGGCGCTGTGGTGTTGGTGCCGACGTCGATGCCGACATGGCACATGATGCCAAGGAAGGACAGAAGGACGATGGGCTTGCCGAGAAGGCGGAGGCAGTCGCCGAAGCCCGAAACCTTGCCCGCAGGAGCTTCTTCCTTAATGGGGGTTACCAGCAGAAGGAGCGTGGCAAGAACGCCTGCGACGAAGTAGACCAGAAACAGAACGCGCCAGCCCATGCCCAGAGAAGGAAACACGCCAGTGGCGCCCCACATGGCTATGTAGGGGGCGAGGAAAGAGGCGATGGCCTTGATGAACTGACCGAACGTAAGGGTGCTGGCAAGGTTGTCGCCGCGGATTACGGTCGAGATCAGCGGGTTGAGCGATGTCTGCATCAGGGTGTTGCCTATGCCGAGCAGCGAGAACGACAGAAGCATTATGGCGAAGCTCTCGCCGAAGAGCGGAAGAACGAGCGACACGGCGGTCACGGCAAGAGACAGCAATACCGTGTTCTTGCGCCCGATGCGGTTCATGAGCATGCCAGTGGGCACTGAGAAGATAAGGAACCAGAAGAACACCAGCGAGGGGAACACGTTGGCGACGGAGTCGCTCAGCCCTAGGTCTGACTTCACGTAATTGGAGGCGATGCCGACAAGGTCGACAAAACCCATGGCGAAGAAGCAGAACATCACAGGGATGAGATATATGGTCTTGGTTGATTTCATAAGTTATTTGTTTAAAGGATATACAACGAGCGAGGCCGACTTCTTCTTGCCGTCGCACTTAACTGATATGCTGTTGTATGGCTCTGACGGGAACACGAGGTTGGTCATAACCGAGCGTCCGCCGTTGGCAAAGGCCTCAACGCTGCAGTTGTCTACATAAAGGCGCAGCTCGTTGAGCTTAGATCCTACAACGGGAGCCACAGACACGGCAGGGAACTGGTCGCTGAACGAAACGTTTCCGCTCTTGCGGCGGTCGAAGCTCAGAGTGCCTTTGGCTGCATCATACATCATGCTTACGTTCTCGCCCTTTGTGTTAGAGAGCACAAGCTCAACGTTGCCGGCATTGTCATTGCCCAGAGTGAGCACCACCTCATAGGTGCCGCGCGGCTTGCTGAACATCTTGCTTATGGTCTTCGAGCCTGAAATATTCTTCTTCACGGCAGCCTTTCCTCTCATTTTCTCGTTCTCTACAGAAGGCTTCGAGGCCAGATATTCTGTAGTTCCGTCTGTATAGAGATACAGGTCGCGCGCAATGGTGTTGGCACTTCTATACTGCTGTGTGGGCGCCTGGTTGGCATACTGCCAGTTGCTCATCCAACCTATCATTATGCGGCGTCCGTCGGGAGCGTTGTCAAAAGTTACTCCGGCATAGTTGTCCTTTCCATAGTCGGCCCATTTTGTAACCTCGGGCTTTGTGTCACAGGTAAACTTGTGGCCGTCGAATGTTCCGGTGAAATACTGTGTGGCGCTGCCGCCTGCAGGTCCGCCGGGGTTTATGTTGCACACAAGCACCCACTTGCTGTAGTTCTTGCCTTCAACCGGCAGTTCAAAGAGGTCGGGGCACTCCCACACGCCTTCATGGCATCCGTAGCCCTTGCCGAAGCTGCTCTCATAAGTCCAGTCCTTAAGATTGGCTGAAGAGTATATGCGCATCTCCTGTCCTGCTGCCAAAATCAAGATCCAGCGGCCGCTCTTTTCGTGACGGAACACGTGCGGGTCGCGGAAGTCGGGCACGTCGGCTGTCAGAATTGGATTTCCGTCATATTTGGTAAATGTCTTTCCGTTGTCAGTGCTGTAGGCCATGCTCTGCGTCTGGCTCTCGCCGGCAGAAGTGTAGAATGCCACTACGGCACCGGCACCAAACCCGGCGGTATTGTCCTTGTCAACCACACAGCTGCCGCTAAAGATTGTACCAAGGCCGTCGGGTTCGATGGCCAAGCCTTCGTCGGTCCAGTTTACAAGGTCACGGCTTGAGGAGTGTCCCCATGTCATGTTCTCCCATTGTGAACCGTACGGATTGTATTGATAATAAAGATTGTATACGCCGTCTTTATAGAACATTCCGTTAGGGTCGTTCATCCAGCCGTATGCAGGCGTGTGATGATATGCAGGACGGAACTTCTCACGGTTAGCAGTGTCAAAGGTGTCGGCATAAGAAATGTTCTTCCAGCAGGCATAATCCTTCATTGCCGTAGGCTTGCCGTCAACTCCGTTTACATGGAAGTCGAACAACACCTTCTTGCCGCCAAGCTTCGAGATGTCCAGCGGAACGTAATAGTCTATATTGTCTGTGGCAAGCTTTACGTTCAATGTCTTTACAACGTTATTGTCAACAATCACTTTGACATTGGTTATTTCTGATGACTCCTGCACAGGCAGCAGCACGTAGCGGCTATTGCCCTCAGCGCGCATAATACAATGCGACTTGCTCAGGAAAGACACATTACAATTCTGTGCAGCCACCTGAAAAGAGGCTGTTCCAAGAAGTAATGCTACAAGTATGTTTCTTATTTTCATGATTATATTCTTTATATATCCTAAAAATTTTTCTCTATCCAAGACGGAACGGTTAATATTTTGCAGGTTCTGATCAGAGCTGTTATTTGTTCAAAATACGTTTCAGCACTTAACAAGGCACACTCTTCTGTTATGCTGTATCCTTTATAAATCTGCAATGTCGGCAGCATTCCTGGACGCTACACCTACACGACCGCCGTCATTATAATTTTACCAATGTATACAATATTGGCAATATCCTTTTAAAAACAATCTTATTACCTTTAAAAGATACATCCGCACGAAATCTTATGCAAAATACATCGCACATCCGCCGGATGTATCTTCATCAACTTAAAATACCTATCATCTTCTATTCCATGAATGCAACCGGCAATTATCCTTTAATCATAATTCTGATTCTGGGTGTATAATCCAGGTATGTAGAACAACTGATTATAAGGTATCGGGAAGAACTCGTTCTTGCCTGCCGTAAAGTGAGCATCGCGGTAATACTGTCCGTAATGCTGTTCCCTGGCACTTGTAACATTGCCGTTTTCATCGTATGATACGGGCGCGCCTTCCATCACGTTGCCGTTGTGGTCGAAGAAGCTGTATGTAGAGTTCTGCTCGCTTGCGAAGTAAGCGTTAAGTGTCTGAGAAGCAACACCCCAACGGCGCAGGTCGAAGAAGCGTCCGTTCTCCATAGCCATCTCAAGACGGCGCTCCCAGCGCAGGCACTTGCGTGCGTTCTCCTTGTTGTCGAAATACGGAGAAACAGGATATTCTGCTATCTGGCACTGGTCGGCAGCATATTCAATGTGCTTGTTCACAGAGTTGGCAGCACGGCGTCTGATATCGTTGATGATGACGCGGGCCTCAGACAGACGGCCAAGTTCGATGAGTGCTTCAGCACGCATAAGCATGACATCTGTATAACGTATTACATAGTCGTTTGTTGCAAAAGCCTGCCATGAATCATTGAAGGTCTCACCCTTAGAACGCTGCGGAACTTCCTTAAGCGATGTATAATAGCCATAGTCGGTAGCGTCGCGAGAGTTAGCCATAGTCTGCGTATATTCCTTCTCGTATTTGTATGGGAAAGATGGCATGCCTACAGTATGGAACAATCTCGGATCCCACTTCTGTGCAGTAGGCTGTCCGTTGATAGGATAGTCAACACTGTCGTTGTAATTGTCAAACATCGGCAGACCATCCTTTGTCTTGAAGGCATTTACGAGGTTCTGAGAAGGCTTGTGGAAATCCCATCCGCAAGACCACATACCCCAGCAGCCGTTAAGCATTACCGACCAGTTGGCACGGCCGTAAGTAGTATGGTCATCCTCATAGTCAGAACACTGTACTGCAAACACAGACTCTTTACTGTTCTTATATTCGGGAAGGAAAATGTCGCCATAATCCTCGAGATAGCCGTAATCAGAGTTGACAACTTCGTCGGTGTATATCACAACGCTGTCCATATAGTTTGTGTTGATGTGGTCAACACCTGTACCTGCTTCATATCCGTTACCCCATGCGAGGTTAAGATAGCATTTTGCAAGGTATGCAGCGGCTGCCACCTTGTTGGCACGGCCGTCCTGTCCCGGCTCTTTTACCGGCAAAACATCGTAAGCAGCCTTAAAGTCGCTGATAATCTTGCCGAAGAGTTCTTCATAAGTGTACTGGTCATTTCTTACAGACTCCTGTGTTCCGTCGTCTTCTACCCTCTCATCAATCCAAGGTATTTTACGGAATACGGTGAGCAGCTTATAGTAGAAATGTCCACGGAGGAATTTAACCTCAGCCACACGCTGGCGTGTAGTCTCGGCTCCGAGCTTGCTCTCGCCGTTACGTTCAAGTGACAGCAATGCACGGTTGCAGCGAGACACGGCACAATAAAGACGATACCACAGCTCGTCCATCTCACCCGGAGTGGTAGAAGTCAGTGTTGTCCATATATCCATGGCATGATATCCTGTATCATTAGGTCCGCTTCCGCCCTTAAGACAGTCGTCAGACGTTATGTCTCCATAAGGAAAGAGATTAAACGGATATGAGAACCAGCAGTCGCCGAGCATGGCGTAAGCAGAGATAACCATTCCTTCAGGATCAGAAAAGGCCTTATCCCCGTCTACCACAGCAGTAGGAGTATAGTCAAGAAAATCGTCACAGCTTGTCAGCGTAAGGCCCAGGACGCATGCTGCTAATATGCTATATATCTTTTTCATTTTGATAAATCGTTAAAATGTTAGAAACTTAATTGTAATCCGAATGAGAGTGATGTTGACAACGGATAGTTCCAGTCCGGGTTCTCCGGATCAGGACATGTAAGGCTTGAACTCTTTATAGTAAGCAGGTTCTGGCCTGAAAGATAAACGCGTGCACTTGTCATCTTAAGCTTTGAAATAAGACTTGAAGGGAATGTGTATCCCACCTGCAGCGTACGCAGTTTCAGATAAGATCCGTTCTCAACGAAATAGCTTGATGCGCGGCCTTCGTCGGCTGTATTGGTCGTTGACAGCCTCGGGATGGTTGAGCCGGTATTGTTGGTGTTCCATGCGTTGAGCAGTCGGTTGCCCTTGTTAGATCCTGCGTCAGTAACAGCCCAGAAGTCAGTCTGGAATTTCTGGTTGTTATAAACATCCTTGTCGTAAACGCCCTGCCAGAACATGCTCAGGTCGAAACCTTTATATGTAAGGCCTATGTTGATGCCATAAGAGAACTTAGGAACGGGATTGTAGATCCAATCCTGGTCATCAGAGTTGATAACACCATTCTTGTCGAGGTCGGCGTATTTAAGTCCGCCCACACGCGCATTGGCCTGACCGGATGCATTAACTTCCTCTTGTGTCTGATAAAGTCCCTCAACAACGTATCCTACTATTGAACCATAAGGCTGTCCTGACTCTACGAGATTCTCCTTAGACGTATGAGCATAAGAGCCTGTTGCTGTTTCGGGCAGTGATGTAACCTTGTTGCGGAAGAAGTCGGCGTTGGCATTGATATCGAGTCCAAGTCCGCATGGCAGTGTCTTGCGGTATCCGAGCATAAACTCCATACCCCAGTTGCGCAGCGAAGGACCATTCATCCATGTTGCACCACCCTCGCCCTTTGTACCGATATATGCCGGATTGATAAGCATGTCGTCAACGTCCTTGATATACCAGTCGATAGAACCATAGAGCATGTTGTGGAACAGCGTAAAGTCTGTACCTATATTATATTGTGTGGCCGACTCCCACTTCAGGTTTGCATTAGGCAGCTGTGTGGCACGGTATCCAGAGGGGAATGTGCCCGAGCCCTGAAGGAAAAGATCATAGGCTGTAGAGGTTATACGGTCTAATCCATAATCAGCGACATACAGTCCGAATTGTGCGTTATTGTCTATAGCCTGGTTACCGGTCTTACCCCATGACAAACGTATTTTCCAGTCGTCTAACCAGTCTTTTTCAAGCAGTTTGGATACACGGAAGCCTAATGTGGCTGCGGGGAATGTACCCCAGCGGTTGCCCTTGCCGAAACGTGAAGAACCGTCGCGGCGCATCGTGAACGAAGCCAAGATAAGATCATCATAATTATAGTCAACCTTACCGAAGAAAGAAGCGAGCCTGTATCCGACCATTGCGCCGGCAACGCGGGCTGTGCCTGTTGCAGCGTTAGGCCACATATAGTCAGGATCTTCGAGTGCATAGCCTTCATTGTAGCCAGACCAGTCGATAGAGTTCTGCTTTGACAACTCGACACCCAGCAGAACAGAGAAATCATGCTTGTCGGCAAGCGTAAAGTTGTAAGTGGCTGTGTTAGACCATGTCCAGTTCATATCATTCTTGTTAGAGAGCGTTGTGCTTGCAACGTTGTTGTTGACGATATCTGAATGGAATGTATGATTCATCGACTGTATAAAAGATGTATAGAAGTCGATACCGAAACTTGAACGGAGCACAAGGCCTTCAATCGGCTTCAGCTCTACGTATGCATTACCGAACAGACGCCAGTAGTCAAGATGGTTATCACGGTTCTGATACATCTCACGGAGCGGGTTCTGACGGTCGGACATGCTTCCTACAGGACCACCGAATGTTGTTCCGTCAGTCTCATATACCGGCACGATAGGAGCCATTTTCAAGGCATTCTCCATTGGCGCACAGTCAACTTGTCTCGACCATGTTATGGTGAAGTTTTCGCCTACTGTCAGATTCTTGTTAATGTTGTAAGAAGAATTCATTCTGGCAGAAATATTCTCAAACGAAGTATACTTCAATATACCCTCGTTCTTTTTGTATCCTAAAGAGAATAATGCCGAATATTTGTCTGTTGCGTTAGATATAGACAGGTCGTAGTTCTGAGAGAAGCCTGTACGCGAAATCTCGTCAAGCCAGTCTGTATCTGAATATTTCATTGTTTTTGCGCTGTTGATAAATCCGTCATAACGGCCGTTTACAATATAATTCTCATACTGTTCTGTTGCCGGATTCCATACCGTGATAGGGGTTCCGTTGGCAGCATTGAGATTAAGTCCGTAGTTGGCTGCATATGTAACAGGGTCTATTCCGTCGTTCAGGGCTGCCTGAGCCATTGCAGTGGCATATTCGGCAGAGTTACACAGGTTCATCAATGACTGTGATGTGTAGAACGAAGCCGTAAGATTTGCAGAGAAGTCAACCTTCATCTTGCCGCCTTTCTTACCCTGCTTTGTCGTGATAATGATGACGCCGTTAGACGCGCGCGAACCATAGATAGAAGCCGAAGCCGCATCCTTAAGCACCTGCATGCTCTCAATGTCGTTAGTGTTAAGAGAGTTGAGAGACATTGTTGTTGGCACACCGTCGATTACGAAAAGCGGGTCTTGTGAAGAGTTGAACGAACCGATACCACGTATTCTTACTGTTCCTGTTCCTATTGGCGAACCGTTGCCTGTAACGGTCATACCCGGAACACGGCCCTGCAATGCACGCATCGGGTCGGCATCCGGACTTGTCTTCAGGTCGTCTGTCGAAACTACAGACACAGATCCTGTAAGGTCGGCTTTACGCTGAGTGGTATAACCTGTTACAACAAGTTCGTCCATAATGTTGCCGGCTTCCTCGAGCTTTACAACCATGTTCTGACGCGCCGGAAGCGTCACTGTGTTGTAACCTACATAAGAAATTCTGATCTTGGCGCCTTCCTTCACCTTTAATTTAAAGTTTCCGTCTATGTCGGTTACAGCACCGTTTGTCGTACCTTCTTCAAGCACACTGGCTCCAATAACCGTCTCACCTTGATCGTCTTTCACCGTACCGCTGACTTCCATCGTTGTCTGAGCCGTGGCATACAAGCCGAAACTCATTAAGACGAAGAACAGCACAATACGCTTTACGCTTGATAGCATTAGTTTAATGTTCTTCATATTTTTACTGCGTTTTTATGGTTTAATAAATTGTTTATCGTGACTTTTGTCGCTAGCAAAATTATTTAGATTATGAAATTTCTGTTAACAATTTTATACCAATGAATTAAAAATTTCGTTCATGTAACAAAATTTACACACTTTGTACGATTTCTGTGGCCTATTTTGCCCGTTTCATGGCCAATAAAGCCTAAAAGGGCTACACACTTATTAACATTTTCTTTATATTCATTGATGCGGCAACAGAGATATGCCGTGGCTGGACACGGCGGCAGAGCAGGAATGAACAGACAGGACGAACAATAATGCAGACGAATCCCGAAGATAAATATGAGGTTAAGAAGTTTTGTTTTGTCTGGTTGGCACCGGGAATGAAAAGGGGCGCAACATAGCATTATGCCACATTGCACCCCGACATTTAGTTTCTTATATAAGGATTATTGCAGTGCTATTATCTCACCGTAATCTTTGTAGAACGGCCGTCAACTGTAACGACATACAATCCTTTGGCAACAGCAACCCTTACATCAGCCACACGGCCGGCATAAAGCTGCGCACCGCCTGCATTGAAGATTCTTACATCGCTTTCGGCCGGAGCATTGACAACTATCTCGTCATCTGAGGCATATACCCTGACACCGTCGGTCAATGTAGAACCGATACCGCTAGTCTGCTTTTCACCAACCGTCATATTGTCTATCAATATGTCGTGAGTGATGGCGGAAATGCCCTTGAAACTTAGACGTACATTCTTCTCACCCTTAAACTTATCGAGCGACACGGTCTGCTTTGTCCAACCTGCAGCATCGTAGCCGGATACATGTAATGCACTTGTAAGGGCCTCATACTCGCCATTGTCCTTCGAAGCCTCAACCACGATAGCATCATCAGTTTGGTCACCATCAATCTGATACATATAGAACGTCAGCTCAGGATTTACCAACTTGCTCAAGTCTATCTTCTCACTAGTGAACCTTATGACATCGCCTTCGGCAAGGCTTGTAGAGAGGAATGCGGCAAAACCGCCATCACCATCCTGAGCCTCAACAGAGGGATATGAAGGACAACTTGCGCCTGTACCCCACGCAGCGTCGTAGCCCACAACCTTCTCGTTCATCCACAGATGCGTGGGCTCACCTCCGGCAAACGACTCCTTAAACGGTGTCAGCGAAGACTCGCCTATGAACATAAGGTTCGAACTTGTTATTCTGCCGTAACCAACTTCATTATAGGGCTGTATGATATAGTAAACAGGCTGCTGACCATAACTTGTGTCAATTCCTTTATCGACAAATGTCGTACCTGAGAAATCGTCATCGAGAACCTCACTGCCATTACGCTCTATATAATATTTTACATCGCCGTATTCAGAATCTGCCTTATCCCATGAGATTGTAACAGAGTGGTCATCGTTCTCTACCAGGGTAAGACCCTCGATCTGCGAAGGTACAGAATATCCAACCTTAACACTTATAACGGCAGCATAACTCTTCAATCCGTCGAGATACGCATACACACGATATGTATATTCTCCCTTCTCAGGTATGTCTGCATCTACATACTGGGCTGCAAGCGTAGCACCAGTGGCCTGAGTGGTATATAGAGGCTCATCTATACCGTCACGGTAGAGTTCCATTTTGTCTACATGACTGATGAAGTCACCTGCCAGATTAGTGTTAGGTGTATACCATACTAATTTAACCTGTAATGATCCGTCCTGAGCTGGAGTGGCTGCAAAGTTGTATGGTGCAACAGGAGTTGCCGACGGACGTCCATTCTTTACGTCTACATCATCAACATATACCTCTGAACCCTTCTGATAGTTGTCAAAACAGATACCTATCACATAGGCGTCGCTCTTGTCTGGAACAACAAAACCTTTTATCTCCTGATACTCTGTATCCGTGATGTCCCACATCTGACCTATCGTACCTAAAGGAGTATGGGTCTCGTCATTGCGGCACAATATCATCTGCAGCTTACCGGGCTTTGAGGCGTCAGCCACCTTGGCCTTAAACGAAATTTCAATCTCGTTGTCCGTCGTGAAACGCAGAGCCGGCAGATAAAGTATCTCAGGTATGTTAGGATCGCTGTCAACTGCAGCAGTGCATATAGCCGAGCCATTGCCGAGTTTCCAGCCTGCGCCGGCTTCGCCACTGCCCGATGCAGTATATCCGTCGAACGAATCATCTGCATCAAAGTTATTGCTGTAAGGCAGCTCAAGAGCCTCGTTCGATCCGTAGAAATATTCATAGGTCAGCACTGACTCGGTGTCATACTCCCCAAGATAGTCGCGCCACACCAAAGTTGTCTTTTTCGTTATATTGTCCTTGGCATCATACTCATACTGATATTTATATCTGTACATCAGCGACCATTTGCCTTCGGTGTCGCCGTTCTCAGAATCATCCGCATCCTCGTCTGTATCAGAAGGGTCACCCCAAGGATCACCGTCTCCACCCCATGGGTCATAGTCGTCGCCGCTTGAATACATATATACCTCCTTCAAGGTCACGTTGCCCCTGTCATCGTATTCATACACCTCTTTTTCCGTAGGCGTCTTTACATAATCGTATTCTGCAAAACTGAACGAATAGCTGTTGCGTACCTTCTGCAATATGTTCATATTGTCGTCATAGGTATATTCGTTTATCTCGTATGGGGTGGTTTGCTCAGTTCCGTTAAGCTTCTTATAGCGGTTTTCGGTTGCTGTATTGCCATCGTATGTATACACACATCTCTTTGAATAATCCTCTTTCCAGTCAGATGTGCCCCAGTCATAGAACAGCTGTTCCGAAACGCGTCCTGTGGCATCATCATAAGTAGAAGTGGTCTTGGCTCCCTCGATAGGACGACCAACAAATGTCAGCGTGGAAGTGTTCCACATGTAATCGGCCACAAAATTACGGCGTTTCTGTGAATCATAACCGTAATTAATCTTTTCATAATTTGACATAACTGACGGATCGCTCGGACTTGGTCTTGTTATAAACTCTTCTATAACCATACCATTGGCGTCATAAGTATAGTCAGTTCGAGAACTTACTTGTGTTCCATCGTATTCAATCACATGACTAAGAACATCGTCCGCGTGAACACTAGTGAAACAACTCAGGAGTGACACTCCAACAAATAGTAGTTTCCTATCCATAGTTACACAATTTTAATTAGTTAAGTTTAGATTGCATGCAAATATACAAAACTATTAACATTTACCAAAGCTTTATCACGAATTATTAACAAATATCTTATAAAGAATGTATATTTGTGTATTTTCGGTATCTAATCTAATAATTTGCTGTCTTATTGATTTATTTTATATAAGTTTCACCATAAAATGAGGCCATAAATCGCTTTAAATGGAAAATATACATTTCGCCTGATAAACAAGGATATTAAAATAAAAAATACATATTATAATTAAAGCCCCGCCACGTATGGCAAGGGCTTTAGAAGGATTATTTTTCACTGATATTATCTGACAAGCCGACTACACGCCGCGGCCCTCATTGGGCAGATGGCCGAAATAGTCTTTAAAACACTTGGTGAAATAAGACGGCGACGAGAAACCTACGTCGTAGGATATCTCCGACACGGTCTTCGATGTGGTGCGCAGCAGCTGCTCGGCAGCCTTCAGGCGCGTTATGCGTATTATCTCAACGGGCGACGAACCTGTGAGCTGCTTCACCTTACGGTAGAGCTGCACGCGACTAAGGCCGAGTTCGGCGGCAAGAGTCTCCACATTGAGCTCTGAGTCAGACAGATGCTCCTTCAGGCGATGCCTGAAGTCGGCCACAAAGCGTGTATCGGGATCATCGGCAGCCTTGTCCTCCTCTGCCTCGGCACCCGAATAGATATTTTTCAGTTTCATGCGCTCATTGAGCAGATTGCGCACGCGCGACAGCAGCACGTTGCTGCTGAAGGGCTTGGTTATGTAGGCGTCGGCGCCGCAGTCGTAGCCCTCGGCGCGCTGGTCGTCGAAGGTGCGGGCCGTGAGCAGTATGACGGGCACATGGCTCGTGGCCGTCTCCGCCTTCAGCCGGCGACACATCTCAAGACCGTCCATCACGGGCATCATCACGTCGCAGATAACCAGGTCGGGCACATACTTGACGCACAAGGCGAGGCCCTCGCGGCCGTCGGACGCGCACTTGACATCGTAGTGGGCCGAGAGCAGACTGACGATATAGTCTTTAACGTCGCTGTTGTCGTCCACCACTACTATCGACTTGCGCTCGCCGTCGTCCTGTGCCGTCATCATCTCCACGCCGCCGCTCATAGGTATGTCTGCCGGAACGCTGTCGCCTGTCTCCAGGGCTGCTGCATCAGGCTGCTCCACTATGGTTTCTCCGGGCTGCGTCAGCGGCAGACTCACCGTAAACGTTGCCCCGCCGTCGGCATTGGCCTCTGCCGTAACCTGTCCGTGATGAAGGTCGACAAAGGCCTTTACTATGGCAAGCCCGATGCCCGTGCCTCCGCGGTTTTCGGCTGATGCCTGGAAGAAGCGGTCGAACACATGGTTAATCTTGTCGCGCGGTATGCCTATGCCCGTATCGCTTACGGTCAGGCGCGCCATGCCGCCGTCGGCAGCAAGACTTATCTTCACTCTGCCGCCCTTGCGGTTGTATTTTATGGCGTTGCTGATAAGATTATAGCATATACGCTCCATCTTATACAGGTCGGCCTCTATGTTTATGTCGTGGCCGCAGTCAACGCTCAGCTCCACGTCCCTGCTGTCGGCCAGCGGCGCAAAGTTGGCCACCCACTGCCCTACGCTGTCCGACAGGTTGAAGCGGCTCACGGTGAGCTGCATCTTGCCGTTCTGAATCTTGCGAAGGTCGAGAATCTCGCCAACAAGTCTGAGCATGACGTCGACATTCTTTCTTACCAGGCAGAGCATGGAGCGCTGCTGCGTGGTCAGGTTGTCGGCCTCGAGCATGCGCCTGACGGGGTCGGCAATGAGAGTGAGCGGTGTGCGGAACTCATGGCTTATGTTGGTGAAGAACACCAGCTTGGCGTTGGCAGCATCCTCGCGCATGCGCCGCTTTACTACGATGGTGCGGTAGAAGGCTACAAACGAGAGCACCAGCAGCACAAGGATGATGATGAACATCATGAGGTAGACCTTCTGATGGCTGTACTGTGTGAGATACATGTTCACGCGGTCGTGCATCATGTTGAGCTTGTCGTTTAGCTTGTTCATCTCTTCGGCCTGCATCAGCAGCACCTCGGCGTTGTCTTTGGTTACGAGGGCTGTCTTCATCAGGTTCTCGCGCTGGTAGGGATGCTTCTCAAGAATGCTCATGGCCAGCTGCATTACCATGTCGCCGCGCGTGGGATAGATATATGATGCGTCGAGCACGCCGTCGCGTACCAGCTCGATGCCTCCGCCCTTGCCCGGCAGGGCGTCGATGCCGATAAACTTTATGCGGCCTGCCAGTCCGCGTGCCTGGGCTGCCTGACGCGCTCCGAGGGCCATGCGGTCGTTGTGCGCAAACACGTAGTCGATGTTGCCGCCCACGCTGTCGAGCATGGCCTCCATGGCCTTGCGCCCGCTCTGCTGCATCCATGTGCCGCTGCTCACGGCCACCAGCTCTATGCCCGGATAGTGCTTCAGGGCATCGGCAAAGCCCTGATGGCGCTCTATGGCCGGCGACGAGCCTTTAAGGCCCATAATCTCCAAGACACGCCCCTTGCCGCCAAGGCGCGACGCGATATACTCGCCCATGGTGCGCCCCATCTTTACGTTGTCGGCGCCGATAAATGCCGTGTATTTGTCTGAACCGGTCTTGCGGTCGAAAAGTATTACGGGTATGCCTTTGTTGTATGCGTTCTCGATGGCCGGCGTAACGGTGTTCATCTGGTTTGGGGCGACAATAAGGATGTCGACGCCATCGTTTACAAAGCCGTTTATCTGCTCAGTCTGCCTTACGTTGTCGTCGTTGGCCGAGGCCACCCTCAACGTGACGTTGTCGTAAAGATAAGTGCCGGCAAGCATCTCGGTGTTAAGCTTTTCGCGCCAGATGTCCTCGCTGCACTGCGACATAGCTATAACATACTCCTTACGGTCGGAACAGGCCGTCATGAGCGTTAACATCAATAAAGACAAAACGTAAGCAATATTTTTCATAGTCTGACCTCTGTTGGTTAATGCCTCACATAAGAGGCTATCCTGCATTGGATAAAAAAACTTTTTTGAAAGAAAGAGCAGCGGCACGCATGCCTTAGGAAACGGGCGGCCAACATGCCGCTGCTCTTTATATATTATATAAGATGTGTAAACAGAAGCATCATACGGATGACCTGCTGAAGCGGCGGGCCGGCCGCAGACTGGTCGGCATCATGCAGCCAAAGAATTTGGCAGGCACGACAGACATACACATCACAGGTTTCAGTAACATGACATCAACATTATTTGTCGAGTCTCCATACGCAGCCGTCCTTGGTGTCTTTCACCTCGAATCCGGCAGCAGCCAGTTCGTCGCGTATGCGGTCGCTTGTGGCCCAGTCTTTCTCGGCCTTTGCCTTTGCCCTGAGGCTCAGCACCATGTCTACCACCTTGCCGTAGGCTTCCTCGCGTGCGTCAGACGAGTTGCCCTTCTCTTCCTTCAGTCCGAGCAGGTCTATCGCAAAGAGGCGCATCGTGTCGGCAAGCTCCTTCAGGCAGTCGGCGCAGATAGTGGCCTTGTGGTCGAGCAGCTTGTTGACCACTCCGCAGGCCTCAAACAGATAGCTGATAACCTGAGGTGTGGCAAGGTCGTCGTTCATGGCGTCGTAGCACTTCTGGCGCAGGTTCTTCACAAACTCCTCGGTCTGCGCGTCGCACTTGTCTGACACGGGCACGCGGTCTAAGTCGGCGATGCCTGACATCAGTCGGGCCAGTCCCTTCTCGCTTGCCAGCAGGGCTTCGTTAGAGAAGTCTACCGTGCCGCGGTAGTGGGCAGAGAGGATGAAGAAGCGTATCGTCATGGGCGAATAAGCCTTGTCGAGGCTCGGATGGTTGCCCGTGAAGAACTGCTCGAGCGTGATGAAGTTGCCGAGGCTCTTGCCCATCTTCTGTCCGTTGATGGTTATCATGTTGTTGTGCATCCAGTATTTCACCATCTGGTCGCCCTGGCTTGCCACAGCCTGCGCAATCTCGCACTCATGATGCGGGAACACGAGGTCCATGCCTCCGCCGTGTATGTCGAAGTGGTCGCCGAGATACTTGCGTCCCATGGCCGTACACTCGCAGTGCCATCCGGGGAAACCGTCGCTCCAGGGGCTCGGCCAGCGCATGATGTGCTCGGGCTGCGCCTTCTTCCACAGGGCGAAGTCGGCCTGGTTGCGCTTCTCGCCCACACCGTCGAGCTGGCGGCTGGCGTTGATAACGTCGTCGAGGTTGCGTCCCGACAGTATGCCGTAGTGGTATTTCTCGTTATATTTTGCGATGTCGAAATAGATGCTGCCGTTGCTCTCATAGGCAAAGCCGTTGTCTATAATCTGCTTCACCAGCTCCTCCTGCTCTATGATGTGTCCTGTGGCGTGAGGCTCAATGCTTGGCGGCAGCACGTTGAGCGCCTTCATGGCGTCGTGATAGCGGTTGGTGTAGTGCTGTGCTATCTCCATAGGCTCGAGCTGCTCCAGACGTGCCTTCTTTGCTATTTTGTCATCGCCATCGTCGGCATCGTGCTCCAGATGGCCCACGTCGGTGATGTTTCTGACGTAGCGCACCTTATAGCCCTGATGCTTGAGGTAGCGGAACAGGATGTCGAAGGTTATTGCCGGGCGTGCATGGCCAAGATGCGGATCGCCATACACTGTAGGGCCGCACACATACATGCCCACATTGGGGCTGTGGATAGGCACAAAGAGCTCCTTACGGCGGCTCAGAGTGTTATATATAAAAAACTTTTGTTCCATATTTTATTGTTTAAAATTAAACATGTCATTAACAGAATGATAACGCAACCCGACAACAAAACCACCAAGATACGTTTGAGCGTTATGCCGAGATGCAGCTTATATTATGCAAAGATAACGCAAATCATTGGTTTAACAAAATCAATGCAATGTTTTTTGAAAATATGTCAAAAGTGAACATCAGAAGCCACGCCTCTCATTTATATGCCACGGATAAAAATATTCGCTGAATAAGATTTCCCATTCCGGCTATTTATACTTGAATCACATTAAAGCCCCAATCTGTTATTAGAATTCGGTCGGGATTTTTGTTTTATATTGAGCAGATTTTCGTTAAATTTTTCACAAGCACTCTTATAACTGGCTACGCCGAAGTTAAAGGAGTTCAAGCAGTTAGAGTCAAATGCCAACGTAGTGCTTGCGACAAGAAGCAACAAAACTTTTGAAGCCTCCAAGTAGTGCAATGTAGGGACGCACCCCAGGTGTCCACCTATCATCAAACATTCCATTTTATCGTAAACCATTGTAATACAATGATTATCGGGAAACGCTGTTTAATTAGCCTGCGCTGAACTTGGTTTGCGCTTAGCGCCTTGCACCGATAGAAATAAAAAGACGGACTGAAAACTGGAATGCACAAAATTGATAAAGCTACGTGCAATCTAATAACTGATTTGGGGTAACAGACTGGCTGCAACAGCGCCTGCCTCCATTAGCTGCAAAAAATCATAAGGAGAAAGCACGATTATGCTTAAAGGACGCTCGGAGAGAAAGACGGGAAAAGAAAAACTGTAATCAAAATCAGGCGTACAGGTTTCAAATCATTAACCTATCGTTTACGCATCGTAACTCGGCCACTTTTCACCCAAAAGTGGCATGTTTTTGAAGCCCAAACCGGCCTTTTGATTTTCATGTTTTGGCGAGTGGCTTGTTGAGAAGATGCAGAGAGGCATCAGCAGGCATGTATCACAGCCTGCCACATGGCGGCAGAGGCGCTGCGCACCATAAGAGATGACAAAAGGACGTGCCGCCCAAATTCCCATGAAAGGAACCGGACGGCACGGAAAATATCAACTTAGCCCTTAAACAAAGTTAAAGGCAGAAAGCAGGAACATCAAAACTAGCATTTCGGGTGGATGTCGAGCTTAACAGGGCGAACCATGTTCTTGGCATCAAGGATGGTGTCGAGATCTTCCTGAGTAAGTATTCCTTCCTCAAGCACAAGCTCAACAACGCCGCGGCCTGTCTCCATGGCCTTCTTGGCAATCTCTGTAGAATGCTCGTAACCGATGTAGGGGTTGAGGGCTGTAACGATGCCGATGCTGCGGTTAACCTCGCGGCGGCAGTTCTCCTCATTGCTTGTAATGCCGTCAACACAGAGCGTGCGCAGTGTGTCGCATGCGTTGGCCATAAGGTCTACTGACTCGAAGCAGCACTGAGCCATGACAGGCTCCATGGCGTTAAGCTCCATCTGGGCAGCCTCGCCGGCCATGGTGACACAAAGCTCGTTGCCGATAATCTTGAACGCAACCTGGCTTACAACCTCAGGAATAACGGGATTTACCTTTCCTGGCATTATTGACGAACCGGGCTGACGTGCCGGGAGATTGATTTCTCCTAAACCGCAGCGCGGACCGCTGGCCAACAGTCGAAGGTCGTTGCTTATCTTGCTCATCTTAACGGCGATGCGCTTCAGCTCTGACATATAGCCTATCATGCAAGATGTGTCTGAGGTTACGCCCACGAGGTCTTTTGCGAGAGTGATGTCCCATCCGGTAATCTCTGCCAAAGCCTTAACACACTTCTCTGCGTAGCCCGGCTCAGAGCAGATGCCCGTACCTATGGCAGTTGCGCCCATGTTGACCTCAAGGAAGTCGGCTGCAGCCTGGTCGAGATGCAGCAGCTCTGCCTCGAGTATGCTTGCAAAGCCTGAGAAGGTCTGTCCGAGAGTCATCGGCACAGCGTCCTCGAGCTGTGTGCGTCCCATCTTTACGATGTGTGCAAACTCTTCCGACTTCTTGCGGAATGCCGCGATAAGCTCTTTGATATGTGGAACAAGGGCAAGATGGCTGGCATACATGCCCATGTGGATAGCCGTAGGATATGCGTCGTTGGTAGACTGTGAGCGGTTCACGTGGTCGTGAGAAGAGCAGTGCTCATAGTCGCCCGGCTTGAAGCCCATGTGTTTCAGCGCAATGTTGGCGATAACCTCGTTGGCGTTCATATTGGTGCTGGTGCCTGCTCCGCCCTGAATCATGTCCACGGGGAACTGGTCGTGATACTTGCCGGCCAGTATGTCCTGACAAGCAGCCTTGATACCCTCATACTGGGCATCGGTAAGCAGCCCGAGCTGATGGTTTGCCTCAGCAGCAGCCCACTTTGTGTATGCCAGACCGTTGATGAACAGAGGATACTGGCTGAGTTTGAACTTACTGATTGAGAAATTCTCAACGCCGCGCAATGTCTGTATGCCATACAATGCGTCTGCCGGAATCTCACGTGCGCCGAGGAGGTCGTGCTCCATACGGATATTCTTTTCTGAATTCATAGTTTTAAGGTTTATATTTCAATTATGTGTTTTTACTATATTATTAAGGTGTTTCGGCATTATGTTATGCCTCCTTCCTTTCAGTGTCAAAGATAGTGCTAACTTTTCATTGTGCCAAACATTATCAGGTTTTTAACACATCAAACGCACGTATTAGCGTAAAACAGACTAAAAAGCAGTACATATATCTTACAAATAGTCAACAAACGGCAAATTTGGCATCGTCATCTACTCACCGGCAGTCATATGCCCCATCTCCGTTCTTTCCGGTATGTCCTCACAACTGACATAAAAAAATGATGGGAGCATCCTCACGGACACTCCCATTCTCTCCTGCAACTTGACCTGTCGGTCAAAATATAAAAAACTTACCTAACTCTTATTTTCGTCACCTGCGAGCCGCTCTCTGTCTCTGTGCGCACGACAACCATGCCGCTGTCGACACCATTGAGAGTGCAGGTGAAGTTACCGTTGGGCGATACTTTCTTCAGAAGTGCACCGCCTGCCGACCATACGCTCACTGAACGCAGAGCCGTGTCTGACGTAACGACAACCTGGCGCGGAACGATAGAGCTTACGCTGACGTTGCCGTCGGCGCCCGTTTCGGTTATGCCTGTTGTACCCGAGCCGTGACCTATCAGGAAGTAGCGGCCGTATGACGGACCGTTCACCGTGAGCTGATAGCCTTCGTAGAGCGGTGTCTCGCTCTGCAGCTCGGCGTCATAGATAGCGGCATCCTTAACAGCTGCAACGCCGCTGAATGTAAGGGTTACCACTGAGCCGTCGGCTGCCGTAACGCCTAACGGTATGCGCTGTGCATCCTTCAGCTGGTTGACGCTCACTGCCGTGTTGCCGGCTACGGTGTAAACCTTAGGAGCGTTGTCGGCATTGCCTGTCAGTCCACTAATCATCTGTGCGTCCTCCATGCCGAAGCCGTTGCTTGCCGAAGCGGCATAGCGCACAGCCGCGCTGCTTGAGCCTTCAGCGTCTTCTGCCGTTATCTTGAGAGAAGCAGGTGCAGGAATTGGCAAATTCGACGCACCCATCTCCTGCATATCAGCCATAAACGTTACGGTTACGCCATCGGTTGCAGTGGCAGGATCAGCAACCTCAACATAAAATACTGAATAAGGAACTGCAAGATATTTTCCTTCAGACCACGTCTTAGTATCGGCATCGTATGTCACTGCTGTTGAAGTCACATCAGAATTATACCAATATTTCTGTGCCAGCACGTCGCTATTGGCAGCAACAAACGCCTGGACATCGAGCGAAGCCATAAACGGGTTACCTACCATCAGATACTTGCCGTCAGCAGACGGAGTAAGCGTAACTGTAACTTTATCAGATTGAACATACGTATACGGATCACTGCGATCAACCATGTTGCTGACAAGCAGCTTGCCTGCATTGGTACGGTCAACGCTTTTATCCTCAGCAGTACTTACATCATATCTTGCATCAGCCTTCGGGAAACGGAACAGCAATGATGTTGCATCTTTAAGTACACCCTTGATAGAGAATCCACCACCTGCAACATAAGGCACGCTTGCGTCGTTGTATGCAGAACTCCATTCCGCAGCAAACGATACAGGGGTTGTACCACCGCCATTTTCAACAATATTTGCTCCTGTACTCCAGCTGCGCTGGTAAACGGCAGGATTCAGACGGTTATAATCGTTATCATTGAACGTTATATCCTTGAAATACTCTGTCTCTTGTCTTCCTGTTGCAGTAGGAGCATACCAGTCGCCGGCTACAACGCCCTGCAGCGGTGTGCTTACGGCTGTCCACTGTCCCGGAGTAATCTCCACGTCTGTCCATGCCTTGTTATAAAGCAGCTGCTCGGCATGCAGCATCTGTGCGCCCAATTCAAAGTGGATGTCGCGGCAAATATTCACACGGTAGCGCTGAGTGGTGAGTGCTCCGTCTTTTTCATAAGCCATCAGGTCATACTGGATATTCTCTGTAGGCAGTTCCATATAACTTGGACGGCTCGTATTTACCCATCCATTACCGCCATCACCATATCCTGCCATATAAAGCTCAGCCCTGCTCCCTGCTGGCATGATAACATTAGAGAACAGCATCGGCACAAAGCCTTTGTCTGTTGTATTTTCAGCATTATCAGTATATGTGCCGTCTGTATTCTTCAAGTCCTTAGCATCGGCACGCTTCCAGTTGGCATCATTGTTCCAGTTGCTTGTAGCACCGGTTCCATTCCATACAAGATTTTCTGGCACAACCTTCATACCAACCGTAAATCTTCCAAAACAAGCATTTGTGGTATTATTACCATGCTCTTCAAAATGTACAGCAAAGGTATAAGTATATCCTTCTTTAGGTTGGAAACGGAAACCATTTGCCTGCGTAGTCTGCGTATCAAAATATATTTCCATGTGGTCCTCAAAAGAAGACTGATCATCATATTCTTCTGCATACAATGACTTTAATGTACCTATCGGCAACGAATATTCACTAAAATCTGCTGGAAAATAAGTATCATTCTTATATCCAGGATCATCTGTGTCGACAAGATATATTTTGCTATAAGCATCTGGAGATATAGAAGTAATCATGCCAATATAACTTGCACCCGCTGACACTAATTGAGCACCACGCAAATTAACTTTTATCGGCTGACTGACAGAAGTAGACTCAATTTGACTCAAGCCTATACGTAGTCCCGGATTAAAATCATCTGCAGGATACTTTACAGAATTAAAACCTGCATGCAACTGTGGTGCGTCACCTGAAGCATTAAGTTCCAATGGTATATACGACCAACAAACTTTTGACCACATATCATCACTGATACTTCCATCAGGCGATTTAAGTGTAGGTATAGGCTGAATAACCAACTGTAATCCCGACTTCAAAAGAGTTATATCCAGATTCTCTTTATGCAGGACTAGCCGTGCATGTATACCTTCATCAACGATCTTGTCCGTAACATAATAATTGATTATATTTATCATATTCTGCGACAGATTAACCGTTTGTCCGTCAATTGTCTCATGGTCACCTGCCGTCACATCCGTAAGATCTTCTTTGTCTGGATAAATGTCGCGGAATGTAGTAAGTGCGCTTAATAATGTCACATTACCATAATCTGGATTTTCAGCCAAGAATTCATCTTCCGTACCAAAGAACCAGTCGAAATAAACACCTTTATCTATTATAATATAAGATTCTGTTCCGTCGTCTTCTGATACAGGCACACGCATCTGGGCTGAGAAATTGAATATCTGTCCGGCACAGAAATCTGTTGTCGGGTCAACAACCTCACCATTAACGCGAAGCAATGTCTGCGCTGTAACATGGAAAGGTGTATTTATACCACACGGATCATTTATATCTTCAGCAAAATCCGCAGCTGTAGCCTGGTTACCGTCATTTACCTGAATTAGCATCAGGTAAGAACGGTTCGGAGTCAATGCCGAGTAGAAATCTACAGCCAATGATTTTGTGCCGGCTTCATCAGTTGTACGGTAAAAATAATACTTACCCGTTCCATCACCATTATCTCTTGCCAAACGTGGATGTGGCAATAAATCATAATCTGTATTCGAGTCAAAATCTAATTTGAAATAAAGTGTATTATATTTTTGGTTATAATACTCTCCGCCCAAATCCGGATTATTATTACCTACCTCAACAACAGAATATTCTATTGCGCCTTCATAATCTCCACTATGTTGTGTTAAATAATCCTCATACTTTGCCTTGTCAATAAAACAAAAATCTATAGCATCAGTTTGATCAGTTCCTTCTTTTTCACCTAAACGTGAAAGCAGACGATCCCAATCAAGCTTAATACTCATCATAGTTCGTTCACTCGTACATGTAGCTTCCAATTGTTTAACCTCAGCGCTTGGTGTTGCCAAATATACACGGATATCGTCAATATACATATCACCACCTTGTGTTGATTCACTGTTGTTATCAACCTGAAGAACATAAGAGTCATAAAGTGCATCATTCTCTACAATGAAAGAGAAATACATCTGTAACCATTCGTTTGTTCCTGTTCCCGTTCCGGGCATACCTCCTGTCAGATAGTCTGTACGGCGTATCTGACTTGAAGCATGACGATATATCGGCACATACACATCCTGACCTGTAGCTTCATCCTTTTTTACACCCATCACAGAGAAGAGCATGCCGGCATCAGGAGTTGTAGAACTATATCCTGCACTCTTAACCCATGCAGTTACGAACATTTCCGAACCGGAACACAATTTCTGTTCAAATGGCAATCGGGCAATAACTCCGGCACGGTCAGAAGCATCAATAAACATATGATAAGTACTGTTTGGAAGAAGTTTTCCTGCATGATTGAGCGTACCACTAGTCCAATATTTATCTTCTATAAATCCATTCATGATTGAATAATATCCCCACTCAGGGAAATATCCGCTTTGCCCTTTGAAATCTGTACCGTCAGCACCATCGTAGAACGAATAGCTGCTTGAAGTCCAATCCAATGGGAATTGATAGAAATCGGGCTGACCATAAAGTTCAGATACGCTTGGATCGTAATCGAAATCTAGCTTGGTAAGCAACTGATAATTCTCACTCAAATATTTATCAGTACGGAACTGATAATACTTCAAGTTATTGTCCTGAATAGTGCCGTTTTCAATTTGCTCTAATTGTGTCTGTGTCAGCAATCTGGTATCACGCACAAAAGTCAAATTATATTTCGCAATATTATATGTTGTACCGGAAACTGTTTTTGTAACATAAATAGTTGCAGTACTGTTATTTGCATTAACATACTCTGTACCATCCGAATAATTAGGATTTGGATAATTAAACTGAATTATACGTGACGTTCCGCTCAAAGATGTTGTCGCTAACGTTATTCCAGACCCGTTATCAACCAGTTTTACATTTAATACATCATTGTCGTCATCTATCGCCGCATCAGGAATTGCATACGACCGGGCGTCCTTTGACAATGCCACAAGTTCTTTCGTATTATTTGAAATACGTGTAAACGGGAATGAGATGTCATATTCCTCCAAATATTTTCCTGTTGTAGTACCTCCTTGATAAGCCGTATTTTTCAGGCGTCCCATACCATTTTGCCATGTCACGGTGGCACCCTCTCCCGTATCGCGGCCATCCACCGCCATGATATAGTAGATTATGCGGTGAGTAAGCGTGGGCTCATATGTCAGTCCGTCAGACTGGTTTGACGGATAAAATGAAGATGAGCCGGAAGCGTCGCTATAACTCTTAGTAAAGTCTGTATATCCTGACACATCACACCCCACAAGATAATAATTATTGTCAAAGGTCTGAGCTGCCGTTTCGCCAAACCATGCTTTAAACTCTTCATCTGTCGGGACATAAAATTTCATATCCATAACATCAGATGTAGTAAGCGGCTTGCCCACATAACCATTAGCAAAACGGCATGGCGTAGTACCTGCAGGTGTCAAAAGATCCCATACCTCGTCACTACCTGTATTTTGTGTGCGGAAAGTTCCATCAGTACGATAGCTGTACCAACGCTGATAAGATACAACACTAGAGTTTGACAATCTGTCAGGCACAGCCAATGTTACAGATGTTCCTTTATGAACATAGATTGTATCCATATATACATGGCTGGCCTGTATATCGCCCTTCGGGCCGGAATACCATGCAGTTTCATCATTAAACGTATCCATATTCTTTGCGGCTTCAGATATGTTTGAACGCAAGTCAAACCATTTAGCAGCTTTATGATGAATGGTCACGTTTGAATAATCTACAACATCTGAATACAACGTTATTTCATTCATAGCAAGTTCATAATCTGAACGTCCAGGAACTAATTGTAAACGCAAATAGCGCGTGTTAATCGCATTTTTCAAGCAATAATCATGCTGCTGTACTGTTCTATCACCAGCAAAACTTTCAACGAGTTCCCATCTAGAACCATTTGTTGACGAAAAAACGTGTAACTCATCTTCTCTTTCCTGAGTATTTCCTCCACTAAGAAAATGAAACGCACGTATTGTTCTATATGCATTAAAATCTATATCAACATTTATCGTCCCGGCTCTACTTGAAGCCCACCAACTATTATCATTACCGTCAAATGCATTGTTTATCCCATTTCCATCACTTGCATTATACCCTCCTGACGTCTTGGCTGTAATATCAGCACCATATGTACTGACTTTAGAATTTTCGTCTATCATCAGATACTTATTTCCTTCCACCTGCGCCACTGCATTCTGTGCAAGGAATGTTGCGCAGAAAAGAATGAAAAGTTTATATAAATTATGTATTTGTTTCATATCTTATGTCCTCCTTTTTATTTTTTGAACATATTAAGCATTTCATGACGCAGATAGTCGAGACCGAACTCCGGTGTACGTGTTTTGCTCTTAAACGGGAAGTTAGTAATGTCGTCGGTAAGTACCTTTACTGTATATGTGCGGTTGTATGTTGCGCCATTATCCTGCCACGTAACCAAAAGGCTAAGATCAAAAGTCTTGCCGGCAGATGCCGTAACATGGCCCTTAACCGTGGTAACTCCTGTTGTCGCACCGTCAAAGGCAATGCCGCTGATGCCGTCAGGCATGTTCCATGTACCAGTTAAATTCGTTATATTACTTGTGTTTCCTCCGTTTATATTTATACCTTTCACTGTAAACGCGAACTGGCATCCTTCGGGAACTGTTATTTCATAAGTATCTTGAGTAAATCCTACGCTTACTTCTACCGGCAGGCTGCCTATCGGGCTTACCCAACATTGCGCTTCGAGGTCGAGGCCATAGTCGTTGAGCTGCAGCGTAAGCGGGAAGATGCTGTTGCGCGGAAGTTCATTGCGTTGTGTAACGGCAGTGGCATCATGAATAATGCCTGTTGCCTCTACAGTCTTTATTTTCACCGTAAACGGGTGACCAACCGGTGAAGAGTTTACATAAAAGTCAGGAATAACAAGTGTTCCTGTTGTACCTGTACCGTCAGCTTTCAGAGTTCCGTCACCAGGGATATTTATAGTCTTTGTCGTTGTGTATGCCTCTCCATCCAAAATTTTATCTGAGAACAAGCCTATCTTGTCTGCATATCCGCTGAACGACAGGGCTGTAACCTTTGTGTCGGGCTTGCCTGTGATGCTCATTCTTATCTTGCTTACAAGGCGGTCGAGACCGATAGAGATGTTGCGTGTAGAACGCGTAACGGTTACTTCCTCCTTTGCGCTCATCGGGATAAAATAAGTAAGCAAGTCAAGCTTTGAGGCAGGATTGTCTTCAAGCACGATATTGTCTATATCAATACCCTTCTCCGTAAGAGATTCGCCGTCTCCCAATCCTGTAAGGCTGCTCCACGCCGTACTGAAATAAGAATCAATGTTTGCAAAGGCATACACTGTGTATGTGCCCGGTGTTAGCGTGAAGCTCTCTGAGGTCCATGTCTTCAAGTTTCCCACCTTTGCTGCTTCGTCATTACTCAAATCTGGCAAGAATTTCTTCACGACCTTGTCGCCCTGTATAAAAAGCACGAGCAGGTTGTGCATATACTCGCTGTTCTGCCCCACTTCGGTACCCTCTCTTGTGTTCAGGTCGCCTTCCTCACGTGCTGTGATGCTCAGCTGAAGCATGGCGGGAGCATTGTCGTCGCCCGTGTCGATGTCGTCGTCGAACGAGCATGAGGCGAGAGGCACGGCGCACATCCATGGCAGCAGCCATAACATAGCCTTATATATATGTTGCTTTATCTTGTTCATAACGTCAGTGTTTTTTCATTATATTCATTACATCACATAGGCAGAGTCTCATTATCGAGCAGCAGCCAGTCGTTAACATACACGTCAACAATCAGACTCTCCTCTTCCGGCACTTCGCCTCCGAGCGAATAAACGCTGTTGACCGTAAGTTTATATATATTGTTTCGCACAATGGCATACTCCATTATACCCTTCTTTGTATCATCATTGTCATTGCTGTGGCGCACCCACCATGTGTAATAGCATGTGGCGTCTTCGTATGTGCGCGTTCCGTAAGGCTGCAAGGCAATACGCGTAACCTTATCATTCTGGTCAAGAATCACTTTCCCGTGTTCGTCTTTCGAATAGCCGCACTCATTCTTCATATATTTGCTCCATGTAAGCGAAGAAGCATCCGCAACAGCTTCCGAATCGTCTTTACCCTCAGCCAGTCCTTCAAGATATTTGTTATATCCCGACGGATCATTGGTAAGCAACGTGGATGTAATAAACTGTTTTACATCCCCCCATGTCGCGCAACTTGTTATATTGTCTAAATCATCAAACTTACTTCCATAAAATCCGGCCATCATATCCTCCATTGAGGCATAAATCTTTGTACCATACGCGAAGAATGTTTCTCCTTCGGTATAATTTGCCACGCCCTGCGGATTAAACTTTGCCTTGAACACCACGCCCGTGCTGTAACGTTTTCCTGCCTCTTCGGCTGCCGTAGTGTTTTCGAGGGTATAGCCTATACGCTGCCATGTTTCGGCTCCGTCAGAAACTTCTATTCCCGGCTGAACGTAATCAGCCCAATAATTAGGGTCTTGCGAGATGTTGCCAAACCATTCGCCATAAAGATCTTCGGCTGTTTTAACTTCACCGTCAATGGTAAAGCTGTTGTTGTCTGATGTCTTGACTGCCGTCCACGGGTCGAGCACGTAGTTAGTCTGTACTCCTGCGTCAGCAGTTTCATCACCGAGATATGTCGGCACACCGTCAACAGTTGATGCAACGCGCTTCAACATATAGCTGCCTGCCGTAAGATTGTTCACCAGGGCTGCGCCGGTTATCTCAACTGTGGCACCAGTATATGCCGGGTCGGTACAAGTATAAGACGCTTCGGCCTTATAGTCAAGCCTTGCTGCCATGCGCTCTACGTTTACCGTAGCCTTTGCCGGATTATTTTCCGGGTTAGAATTGAGCGTGAGCGTGGCGTCGGCTGCTGATGTCATTACGAAGTCAGAATAGTCTGAGCCTGAGGCTGTCCATGCCGTGGTCTGTATATGATTGCGCACGTCGGCGAGCGTGAGCGACTGGCCTGTCCACCAGTCTGCGCCCGGATTTGCCACCACGAGCACGTTGTATGTTCCGTCGTCGAGGTCTACCTGCTGCGGCGTTGTTGTATAGGTGCGGTCGATGCCGTTGCCCGGCTCGGTATAGCTTCCAACGTTAAATGTTGCTACAGCCATGATTTTAGTTGAGCCGTCGCTGTTTACTCCGTTATTTCCCTGATAGAAGAAGGCCACGGCAGATTTTATTTTATTCTCATAATCTTGTCCAGTCTCATCTCCGTCGCCCTGTTCGCCTCCCGTAGGATTAGAGCGCGTAGGCGTGCTTTGCTGCGATGCGAAGCTGAGCGAGACATAAGAAGATGCCGACATGCCGCCTCCGCCCGTCGGAGCGGTGTCGATGTCTTCCTGCGCACAGCCGGCCGCGAGAGATGCCATAAGCAGGCATCCCGCAACGCCCTTAACTGTATGTAATATATTCTTGTTCATAGACATTCGTGATTTTTAGGTTGGTTGGCTGTTTAAATCACAGTTCCTCAAACTGCACCCGCTTGCTCCATCCCAGCACGCTGATGCTGATGTTTACATAAGCCAGGCGGTCGCCCTTGAGGTAGAAGTCGAGCTGATAGTCGTAGCCGCGGTCGAGGAATTCCTGTTCCGAGTAGCGGTATATCTCCTCGCTCGTGCGCAGACGGCTGAGCAGGTCGGGCAGATTGACGCGCACCACTTCCATATTGGTGTTTTTGTTCACTATAGACAGTATGCCGGCGTCCTTTGCATCGGCATGATACAATATGCGCGATGTCATAAAGTCGGCATGAGCAATCTTGCCCACTCCGTCTATCGGGTCGCCGTTATGGTCGAAGGCCGGCGTGCGGTCGTCGGTGTTCCATGTTGCGTGCGGCGTATAAACCACGGTGCTGGTTTCGTCGAGCGAGTTATCCCAGAGGATGTGCGAGTTGCGGTCGGTGATGGTCATGTCAATTACTTATTGTTATTTTTGCAATTGAAAAGTTTTAAGATAAATATTCCTTAAATAAGGTGTGTTTTTTACAAACATGCTGCTTGGAATAAGAACTTTAGCACAAAAATGTCGAACGAGCTTAACCTTAAATGGTGCGCAAGTTCAAGATAGAAGTGCAATCGGTTGTCAGGTAC
>ULZG01014230.1_pt1 | contig 39566 bp, 21 predicted proteins | sample 1962881 | NCBI WGS metagenome assembly ULZG01 (sample SAMEA4835883, study PRJEB28245) | human gut metagenome | biome: gut microbiome; material: fecal sample | place: Denmark | collected 2008 | reverse complement strand
TTGACAAAAAACTCAAAGGAGTGTTATTGCTGAATAGTTACTCTTTCACTGCGTCCGCAGAAACTCTATACTCCTTGTGTGCTTAACTGTTTTTTCCTACGGGCAAAAGCCAAGATTTCAATGTTTTTTATAGTATGAAACAAAAAAGACCAAAAGGGACGTTTGTGTGAAAAAACAAGTATTTTTGCATTTCCTAGGTGATAATACAAACGTCAATTTAGGCAAAGTAAAGAAAGATAGAGAATAAAAGTGTTTTAACCCAAAGCTTCTCCCAATGTGGATACTAAGGACGATAGTTGATAAAACCCCAGTACCACCTTGGTGTTGCTTAGCTGGTACTGGAGTTTCATTCGGCTGGTACTGGAGTTTCACTTGGCTTCCATCGCAGTACCACTCGTGTGGGATGGTGCATGGACCTAATTGATGGTTTTGCTTGCTTTCTATATGCTATATTATTCCTATTATATATAGGAAAAGAGGGATATCCTATATGGTATATCGGCTCTCTCGACAACGCTATCCTGTGCCCCCTCAAGACAGGGCCACATAGACCGCATGGCTCTCACGCTTCTCGGGAGGCGGGAGCTTCATGTAGTCGCCGTAGAGGTCTGTCAGATAGGCGTCGTAGTCGTGGGGAGCAGGAAACTCCACGCCCTCGAACGTGATCTTTCCCAAAGGCTTGATGCTTGCCTTGTCGAAGGAGACGCCGCGCCCGTTAAGGATGGGAATGTCGCTGTAGCGACCTTTGGGGGCGAGACGGCAGACCAGTTTCCACAGTCCGCTGCAGACCATCAGTTTAGCTCCAAACCAGAAAAACTCGGCAAAGGACCGCAGGGAGTAGGTGTGGCTATGGTGGAGGATGGCATTGCTCTTAGAGATGCCCTTCGTCAGCCGCTTGATCCATTTGCGGGAGATGTTGGGATAGTCCTCCATCGGGAATATATCGACGAAGATGCCCTTGGCGTAGGGTAGGGCGAAGCTGTCGCCGGGTTCGATATAGAGCGAGTCCAGGTCGCGTATCTTCACGATCGGCTCTTTGCTCCCTGGGTCCGTCCTCGGCGACTGTAGAAAGAGGTGGGGCGGTAGTTCCTTGGGCGCGACCTCCTCGAAGCGGTACTCATCCTCCACGGACATGGCGATGTCGATGTCGTCGTCCCAGGGAATGAATCCCTGGTGGCGCACCGCGCCAAGCAGCGATCCGCCGTCCAGCCAGTATTCGATCTGGTGCTTCTGGCAGATGCGGTCGATCTCCTTCAGTATCTCCAACTGGCGCAGCTGGCAGGCGCGGAGGTTCTGTCGGATGTTCTCCTTGAGATATTCCTGATATTTTTCCATTCCTTTGTTCTTATTTGAGTAGGTAATCGACGAGCAGGCTGCCGTTGTACACGAGCAGATAGACCGTCAGGAGCATGATGACGATGCGCAGCGGCTGTTGCAGGCGAGGCTGGACGCGCCGCAGCAGCATGGCGATGGCGATGGGGATGATAAACATCCAGTGGGCCGACATGATATAGACCTCGTTGAGGCCGAAGCCCAGCACGACATGGAGCAGCAGATCGCAGCCAAACCATGATAGCAGCAGGAGCATCAGTCGGGTGCGGAGTCCACAGAGGATGCCGCCCACGAAGAGCAGCACCACGAGCGCCTCCACGCCATACTGCCACCAGTAGTCGTAGCCGACGATGGCGGGCCGATCGACGCTATAGTCTTTCAAGAGTTCTTTCTGATGAAACTGTAGTCCCTCGCCGAAGAGGTTCTCGACGATGGCAGGTCCGCGCGAGGCCGTGATGTTGGTCTGCTGCAGCAGGAAGTTGTCGGCGATGGGCTTTCCCCTTCGTGCCTTCATCTCCTTGTCGTGGGCCGCCAGTTTCGCCTTAAGCGTGCTGTCCTTCTGCATCTTCTTGGCCAACACCGCCTTGCCCCGTGCGTCCACGGGTTTGATGATGGTCTCGTTCTGCCAGTAGCCTGCTCCCACGAAGAGAAGCGCGGGTACGATGACCACCGCCAGCACCGTCATGGGGCGGAAGATCCGTTTGCCCCGGACAAAGAGCGAGGCCAGCCACGACTTGGCAATGTTGCTCAGCGTCGTGCCTCCCGTGAGGGTGGCGAGCAGCGACACCAACCAGAGTGGTTGCGGACGCGGCGACGTGGCAAGCCAGAGCGTCAGCAGCAGGAGGAGGAGCGAGAGACAGAAATGGTCGGGAACGATCATCGTCAGCATCACCATGGCGAAGGAGAAGAACAGCGTGGTGATCCAATGGGCATCGCCACGCCCCACGCCTACGCGGTCGCGCAGGATGCGGTAGAGGAAGATGAGGGAATAGACGCCTGCGAAGATTGTCAGTGCCGAGACGAGGAAGACCGCCGAGTTGTGGCCGGTCAGCGGACGCAGTGCCTGGTTGGCCCAATAGAGGGGGTAGAGGAGGATGGCAAAGAGCGGGTGGCGCAGCATGTCGTAATAGATGCGCGTGCAGGAGACGAAAATGTAGCTGTAGTTGTCGAAGCCTGAGAGGTGCATGTGGTTGTAGAATACACTCCAAAATCCCAACTTCCCTCCTTTGAAAAAGGAGGCGGAATAATAGGCCCACAGCAGTGCGTGAAGCCCCAGTAGCACCACGAAGGAGGACAGGGCGAGCCAGCGCTCCTCCCGTCTGATCTTAAATAGATTTTGCATCGGACTTCCCTTTTATCTGTTCTACCATTCTTTTTGCTCTCTTCTTGTTAATGTTCCTTTTGTTTACTCGCTTCTTTTTTACGCTCTTCTTGATTGCGAGTGCAAAATTACTCATTTATTCTGAAAGCGGGCAAGTTATCCCGAAAATGTTTGGCCATTCCGTTGATTATGAGTACCTTTGCAGCCCAAAAGCGGAACGAGACCATCCAGGCGGGTTCTTCAGTGGGTTCATAATGGTGGATGGGCGGCATTCCGTAGGATAATAAAAACAACTCACAGCACATTGAAGACATTTGAAGAATTGGGCGTTTCTGAACCGATCAGAAAGGCCATTGAGGAGTTGGGCTTCGTACAGCCGATGCCCGTCCAGGAGGAAGTGATCCCTTATCTTTTAGGCAACCGCAACGACGTCATCGCCCTCGCCCAGACGGGTACGGGCAAGACGGCAGCCTTCGGCATTCCCCTGCTCCAACGTATTGACACCGACAGCAAGGAGACGCAGGCCATCGTGCTCTCGCCGACCCGCGAGCTCTGTCTCCAGATCGCCGACGATCTCAACGCCTTCGCGCGCTATATCCCCCATGTCCATATCGTCCCCGTCTATGGTGGCGCAAGTATCGAAGCACAGATCCGTTCGCTACGCCATGGCGCACAGATCATCGTGGCTACGCCGGGCCGCCTCATCGACTTGATGCATCGGGGCAAGGCGCGCCTCGACAACGCCCGCAACGTGGTGTTTGATGAGGCCGACGAGATGCTCAACATGGGATTCCAAGACTCCATCACCGAGATTCTCGAAGGCATTCCCGAGGAGCGCAACACGCTGCTCTTCTCGGCCACGATGAGCCGCGAGGTGGAGCGTGTGGCCAAGGGCTACCTCCACGACTACAAGGAGATCGTGGTCGGCAGTCGCAATGAGGGTGCGGAGAATGTGAACCATGTCTATTACATGGTCAACGCGAAGGACAAATACCTGGCTCTGAAGCGTATCGTGGACTTCTATCCGAAGATCTACGCCATCGTCTTCTGCCGCACGAAGCGCGAGACGCAGGAGATAGCCGACAAGCTGATACGCGATGGCTACAATGCGGAGTCGCTCCACGGCGACCTCTCGCAGCCGCAGCGCGACCTGACGATGCAGAAGTTTCGCAGCCACCTCACCCAGATACTCGTGGCAACGGATGTGGCCGCGCGTGGTCTCGACGTCGATGACCTGACGCACGTCATCAACTACGGACTGCCCTCCGATATCGAGAGCTACACCCACCGCAGTGGACGTACGGGCCGTGCGGGCAAGAAGGGTACGAGCATCTCCATCATCCACAGTCGCGAGCGCTCCAAGATTCGGTTTATCGAGAAGGAGATCGGCAAGGCCTTTGAGGATGGAACCCTCCCCACGCCGGAGGAGATCTGCAAGAAGCAGCTCTACAAGCAGATGGACGCCATCCTCAAGGCGGATGTGGACGACGACCTGATCGCACCCTATATGGAGGACATCAAGCGCCAGTTTGAATATATTGATAAGGAGGACATCATCAAGAAGATGGTCACCGTGACGTTTGGCCGTTTCCTCGACTACTACAAAGACGCCCCCGAGATCGAGAAGCCCAATGTGAAGGGTGCCCGCAAGGAGCGCGACGGCGAGGCCAAGGCCAAGCGAAGCAAGGGCGGGAAACCCGAGGCAGGCTATGCGCGCCTCTTCATCAATCTCGGAAAGATGGATGGTTTCTATCCTGGCGAGGTGATGCAGTTTGTCAACAAGCACGTCCATGGTCGCCAGGAGGTGGGCCATATCGACCTCTTGGCGCGCCAGAGCTATATCGAGGTGCCGCAGGAGGATGCCGCGATGGTGATGAAGGCCCTCGACGGATCGGTCTATAAGGGCCGCAAGGTGCGTTGCAACGATGCCAACGAGGGGCGTCCGCAGCGCGAGGATCGCAAGGAGGCACCGCGCCGCACGTCTCGTCCGGGCAAGTCCACATGGGGCGAGCGTGGAGACCAAGGCCGTCGTCCGGGCCGTTATGATCGTGAGCGTCCGTCGCGCCGTGCCGCCAGTGTGCCGATGTATAACGACCAGTTCACGAAGCGCCACTATAAGAAAGACGACTGGAAGATGCTCATGAATGGCAATGCCGGTGGTAAGTTGCGTGGCGACGAACCCGACTTCAGCGAGGAAGGATGGGCCAGACGCTATCCGAAGAAGCGCTAAGGAGTCGTAGTGGACCGCATCAGCGAATGATGCTTTAGTATGAAAAAAAACAAGTGGCCATGAGACCGTCCTGTTGTGGATGGTTTCATGGCCACTTGGTTTGTTGGCGCTTGTTGGCTGCGGGCTATTTCTTTTCCAGTTCCTGAAGACTCTCCATCTTCTTCGTCTCAAGAAATTCGTAGATGCCACACAGGTGCTCGCGTACACGGCCGTGGCCAAACTCATACACCTTGCTTACCAGGCCGTCGAGGAAGTCGCGGTCGTGGCTCACCACGATGAGGGTGCCATCGAAGTCCTGCAGTGCTTGCTTCAGCACGTCTTTGGTACGGAGGTCGAGGTGGTTGGTGGGCTCGTCGAGGATAAGCAGGTTGACAGGTTCCAGCAGAAGCTTCAGGATTGCCAGACGGGTGCGCTCGCCACCGGAGAGCACCTTCACCTTCTTCGTGGAGTCCTCTCCACCAAACATAAAGGCGCCCAGAAGATTGCGTATCTTGTTGCGCACCTCGCCCTTGGCCACGTCGTCTATGGTCTGGAAGACCGTGAGCTCGCCGTCGAGCAGCGAGGCTTGGTTTTGGGCGAAATAGCCGATCTGCACGTTGTGGCCGAGTTGTAGATGGCCTTCGTTTTGCAGTTGGCCCATGATACACTTCACGAGGGTCGATTTGCCCTCGCCATTGCGACCTACAAAAGCGATCTTGTCGCCTCGCTCCACGGTGAGGTTCACACCGCTGAAGATGGTTTTGCCGTCGAACGCCATCGCCACGTCGCTCATCTGCACAGGGTAGCTGCCACTGCGTGGACTGGGCGGAAACTTCAGGCGGAGGTGGCTTGTGTCCTCCTCGTCCACCTCGATGAGTTCGAGCTTTTCGAGCATTTTTACCCGGCTCTGCACCTGGAAGGTCTTCGAATAGGTGCCCTTGAAGCGTTCTATGAAGTCCTTGGTCTCGGCGATCATCTTCTGCTGCTCCTCGTATTGCTTCATCTGTTGCTCACGGCGCTCCTTGCGCAGTTCGAGATAGTGGCTGTAGGAGGCCTTGTAGTCGTAGATGCGTCCCATGGTCACCTCGATGGTGCGCGTGGTGATCTTATCGACAAACTTGCGGTCGTGGCTGATGACGACCACGGCTTTGGCGCTGTTGCAGATGAAGTCTTCCAGCCAGCCGATCGACTCGATGTCGAGGTGGTTGGTGGGCTCGTCGAGGAGGAGCACGTCGGGCGACTTCAGGAGGAGTTTCGCCAGTTCGATGCGCATGCGCCAGCCTCCCGAAAACTCGCTTGTCGGTCGGTTGAAGTCCTTGCGCTCGAAGCCCAGGCCGAGGAGTGTCTTCTCCACGTCTTCCTCGAAGTGGGTCATGTCGATGGCGTAAAACTTCTCCGAGAGGGTAGATACCTGCTCGATGAGTTGCATGTAGTCGTCGCTCTCGTAGTCGGTGCGCGTGCTGAGCTCGTTGTTGATGCGGTCTATCTCTGCCTGGATCTTGTGGAGGTGGGCAAAGGCCTGGCACGTCTCCTCAAACACGGTGCGTCCGTCTTCCGTCATCAGATGCTGAGGCAGGTAGGCAATGACGCAATCCTTCGGAGCAGTGATGGATCCACGCGTGGCCGTGCGGACGCCTGCTATAATCTTGAGCAGCGTACTCTTACCTGCGCCATTTTTGCCCATGAGGGCGATGCGGTCCTTCTCATTGATTTGGAAGGAAATGTCTTTGAACAAGGTGGTGCCGCCAAACTCGACGGTCAGTCCATCTACTGTGATCATGTCGGATTCTTGATATTTCTTTTGCTTTTAGTTTTTTCCTCCCATTATCTTTCTCAGTACAAACCAGGCGTGCATGGCCACGGTGGTGAGGAGGCCGTAGTGGCGGCGCATGACCTCAAACCGTTCGCGGAGTGAGTCTTTGTGGTGAAGGGTGGTCTGTCCTTCCTCCATATAGCGTGTCGTGACGGCCGGGATGCGGACGAGCAACTGTTGTTTTTCTGCCGCTTTCTTCATGATGCGGATGCACCAGTCCACGTCGGCCGAATAGCGGAAGTGGGTGTCGTAGGGAGTCTCGCGGGCTATGTCGAGGCGCGCGTAGAACGACTGGTGGCAAACCAACATCCCGTGGCGAAACGATCGCCATGTCAGTTTGCCCGTCGGGTGCAGCCTTCTATGTCGCAAGAAGCGGCCTTCCCCATCCACGATGTCGGTGTCGCCATAGAGCACGGCAGGCTTTTGTCCGTCTGCTGCCGTCTCTGCTGCGTGTGCCGCCATTGCCAAGTTTTTGGGAAGGGCGAAGATGTCGCCTGCGTTCATATAGACGATGTAGTCGCCCGTGGCCAGTCGCAAGCCCTTGTTCATCGCGTCATAGAGCCCCTTGTCCGGTTCCGACAGAATGCGGACCTCATGTCCGTTGTCAGCCTGGTCAGACTGTTCCTTGTACTTTTCGGCCATGGCTACCGTCTCGTCTTTCGACGCTCCGTCCACGATGATGTGCTCCACTCCCTTGTAGGTCTGGCGCGCCACGCTGTCGAGGGTGCGTTGCAGCACGGGGGCTGCGTTGTAGGTGATGGTGATAACGGAGAAAACTACACTCATAATCCACACTTTTTGTAGGCCAAAGCCTGATTATATACTTCTATATACCGCATGGCGACCGACCGCTGGGAGTACTCCCTGCGCACCTTCTCGATGGCTGCTTGGCTCAGGGCGGAGTAGTCGGCCTCGCTCATCACCCAGTGGATGCCCCTGGCCAAGTCTTCCGCGTCACGGTATTGCGCCACATAGCCGTTTTGCCGATGGTCTATCATCTCGGGAATGCCGCCCACCTTGAAGCCCACGCAAGGCACGCCACATGCCATCGACTCCATGATGGTGTTGGGCAGGTTTTCGTCGAGTGATGGAATCACGAAGAGGTCGGCTGCGTTATAGACTTCCACGATCTTCTCTTCGTCGCTCACATATCCCAAGGGAAATGAGGAAAGCGACAAGCGGCCCACCACCTCGTCGGCATGGCCGCCAAGGATGGCGATGACGGTGTCCTCTTGCATGGAAGGATATTGCTTTGTGAGTAGCGCAATGGCCTCCGCAAAATAGGCGATCCCTTTGCGCTCCAGCGTCACGCGTTGTGAGACAAAGAGGATGACGCGCTTGTCCGTGGGCAGTCCGCAGTGCCTTCGTGCTTCGGCCTTGTCCATCTTCTTGTAGCGTTGCGTGTCGATGGGGTTCGGGATGCAGGCCACGCTCAGCCCTTTCAGCAGACCGCTCTGCTTGGCTTGTGCGCCCAACCATTTGCTGCAAGCCACAAAGTGGATGTTGCTACCTTCGTAGAGTGCCTTCTTCCTATTGAAGATGCGTGCCGCCAGGTCCTTGCCGTTTTGTGGCTGGGGCAGGTATTTGCAGCGGTGGCAGCCTCCCATATAGGCCCTGCAGCCGAGGGTGACGTGGCAGATGCCCGTGGCAGGCCATAGATCGTGCAGGGTCCAGACGACGGGCTTGCCACTGCGGAGTATCTTTCGTATCGAGGCCAGCGAGAGCATGCCTTGGTTGATCCATTCCAGTTGGATGACATCAGCCTCTCGAAATGCCGGTAGGGTGGTGATGTCCGTACCCGCATTGGCCAAGTCCAACTCGAACAGATGGTCTCGCTGGAAATGCAGATGCCAGAAGACACACCACCGTTCCCACAGAAAATGGATGCGTTGGCGTAGCTTCCCGGGCATTTCCACGACCGTCGGGTCGTCTGTCTCCTTGTGGGCTACCAACATTCTGGCTTTCAGTCCATTGTTGCTGAGTGCGTCTTTCAGTCGCCGTGAGGCTACCGCTGCGCCCCCTGCCCGTTCGCTGGTGTTGATGATCAGTACCTTCATGCTTTATCCCGATTTTGAGCAACAAAGGTAATGCAAAAGAATGGAACAGCCAAGGCTGGATGTATAAAAATAACTGTTTGCGAGCACATAGGATTGATATAAATCAAGTATTTAAATAACGGACTTTTTTTTAGGCCTTTTTTGTTGGTGGAAATCGCAGAACATCGTACCTTTGCATTGTCAAAAGGTTAATAGATTGTTTAGGTTAGTAGTAATAGATTTAGGTTTTTAGTTATTTTATTAAGGTAAAAGTTTAACAGATTCATTTGGGATGACAAAGGAAGCCGCGAGGATTCCTTGTAATCGAAGGATTTTTAGTTAAACATACGTTACTAAGTACACGCCAGGGCTTGCGAAAGTCTTGGCGTTTCGCATGTATATACCCCTTGACTTTTTCCATCCTCTTGGTTCTTCACGGGTCCCCGACCTATTCGGATCACAGTGTCTCTTGTCGTCAAGTCGGAGCAAAGAAAGCCGGCCCGATGAGCCATTTCTGACTAATCGGGCCGGCCGATATGTTTGTGCCTTTACCTTTCGAGGAAGGAGCGAGGTGCTCCCTTTCTCAAGGCGTCAAGGCGACAGTGTGCTTACTTCACGACAACCTTCTCCACCTTGTTGCCCTGCTTGACGATGTAGAGGCCAGCGGGGAGCGACTTGGTGCTGTTGCCAACGAGTGCGCCAGAGGTGCTATAGACCTCCACCTTGCCATTGGCAGCGTTGGTGTTGCCAACGGTGCTGATGCCGTCCGGGTCTGCAGAAGCAGAGTTGGACGGAGCAGCGTTGCCGACATTGTACAGGGCGACTACGTGATACTTGTCCTGCTCGGTACCCTCTGCATCAACGAAGCTGAGGTCGGTCGTCTTGTTGGCGATCAGCGAAGTGTTGCGATAGACGTTGTAACCAACGACCTGGAGCGGAGCGCTCTCGTAGGTCACGTCATCGACCATGAAGCCAGCGGGCTCGAAGCCAGTCGGGTTCACAGGCACCGTAGAGGTGTGGACGATAGAGAAGTACTTGGCACCCTCGGGCAGATCCACCGTGTGCTTAGCCCAGTTCACGTTGTCAGAAGCCTTCTCGCTATAGATCTTCGTGAAGTGGTTGGAAGCCTTGTCCGTCGTAGAGTAGGCGACATAGAAGTCCTCGGCACCATAGTTGGCGTTGTCACACTGCGGAGCCTTGACGTAGAACGTGATGGTCTGAGCCTTGCCAGAGAGCTCCGGAGAGATGAGCCAGTCGTTGTTGCCGTTGGCGGCGCTACCGAGGTTACCGAAGCTCAGCAGAGCCTGGTCGCCCGTGCGGCCACCGAAGAGCACCTTGAACTGTGCGGTCAGGTCCTCGCTCATACCGTGGGTCGTACCGTCGCAGTTGAAGACCGTGTAAGCATACGGAGTACCGTTGCCCGGGAAGGAAATGCCACCGAAGACGTTCGTGCGCTCGCCGTCAGCATCGAAGAGTGTCCAGGGGTTGATGTCGTCCGTGAGGAACTGTGCGTAGGTGTCGAAGCTCTCCGTGATCGTCAGTTTGTCCACGGCGGGAGCAGACCAAGTCAGCTCGATACCGTTGTTGGCCTTGGCGGCCTTGAGGTCGTTGACGCCAGGATAGGGAGCGGTCACCACCTTGACGGTGCGCTTCTCAGAGATGTTGTTCTCCTGGTTCTCGTCGTCGGCCCACTCAGCCTCGCCCCAAACCTGGAAGTTCTCGCTGTAGAAAGGCACGGTGTAAGAGAGCACATAGTCCTTGGAGTCGCCCGGAGCGATCGTGCCACTCTCGGTCGTCATCGTCTTGCCGTCGCTCGTGTGGAGCTTCACGCTGAAGCCCTCGGCGTTCTCCAGACCTACGTTGCGGACGTTGATGGTCACGTCGGCGTTCTCACCACCCTGTACGTGGAGCGGAGCAGAGATCGTCGTCACGACATTGTAGTCGATAGCGTCGTTGATGTTGACATCATCGACCATGATGTTCTCGCCGTCAGAGATAGCGTGGATGATCACGCGGCCATAGCCGTTCTCCTTCTTGAAGTCCTCGTCAGAGCAATCCACATTGACGGTTCTCCAACCCGGCATACCCTCCAGGGTGCTGTAGTCAACCTCGGCAGCCAGCTTCTGCTTCTGACCGTTCACGTCGAGATAGACCTGGAGCTTGCTCTTGCTGCCCGGATAAGCATAGTACTGGAAGGAAAGGCGAGCGTTCGTAGCCTTGCCCATAGCCATCTTCGGACCGAAGATAGAAGCCTCGTCGCCACCCTTGGCCGGGGTGAACATCAGAGAACCCTCGTCATCGTCGGCAGACTGGCTGGAAATCTTGAAGTGGTTCTTCGTGTCGTTGTAGCTGGCAGACCAGGGACCGTTCTCCCATTTGCCGTAGGGCCATGACTCAGAGAACGGGAAGTCGTACGGCGTACCGTAGAAGAACGGATCGGCGAAGGCCGTACCACCGAGATGCTCCTCGTCGAAGTAGGCCACGACCTGGTAGATCTTATGGCTTTGTGAGCCCGTGAGAGGAATGTCGTTGAAAGTATATTCCGTGTCAGTCAAGCCCTCGACGATCGGCGTCTGGTAGATACCCTCGAAGATGGCATACTTCACGTTGGAAGCATCGATATAGCCGCCGTTTGCACCCTTGATGACAGGCTCCCACGTCAGCTTGATCGTGCCGTCGAGGTTGTCATAGACGTTCACCTTGTCAGACGTGCCCGGATACTCCTCGCCACCGACGTAGATGGAAGCCTCGGCCTTGGCAGAACGAAGGTCGCCTGCGCTGGTATAGACCGTGTAGGTGTGGTTGCCCGTGGTCACGTTGTCGTCCGTCCACTCAATCTTCTGGCCCGGAGTCGGGTCGGAGATGGTCTGGATGGGCAGGGCGTCATTGTCACGATAGATGGTGGCGCTGGTGAGCGAAGTCAGGTCGCGGTCCGTGATGTCCTTGGTCGGAGCGGTGAACTCCACCTTCACCTTCTGTGCGCCGCTCTCATCGGCGGTGAGCTTCAGGTCGGAGACAGCCACCGGCGTGCCAGCCGTATTGGCGGTCACGCTGACCTTCACCTGATGGAGCATGAGGTAGCCCGGCTGGTCGCTGACAGCGTGGAAGCCGATGCGGTAGTTGCCAGAGACAGTCGGCGTGAAGACAGCCTTCACGACTGTGGCACCACCCGAGAGCGTCAGACCCGTGATGGGCGTGGTAGGCACAATCTCAGTATAAGTCGTGGGATCGTCGCCCGTACCGAAGGCTACAGCCATGCGCTGGGCCGTACCGTTGAAGGCACCACAGAAGGCACCCGTCTCGAGGGTGTAGGCCGTACCAGCCGTCAGCGTGAGGGGAGGAGAGACGAGCCAGTCGTCAGCCGTCACGGTAGCGTTGGAGCCATCGTACGTGGGCATACCTGTGCTCAGGTCGTCCCATGTGTGGTTGTCGTTGTTTTTGTCCTCGACAGTCCACACGTCATTCTTGAGCAGGCTGCCCAGGGTCGTCCAACTCTCACTGTAAGAGTTGCTCTCCGTCACGGTGAATGGCGAGCCCGTGGAAGCGGTCTGCGCCAAAGCCGCAGTCGGAAGGCCTGCTACTGCGAGCAAGCTACCGAAGAGCCATGATGATAATCTTTTCTTCATAAAATGTATTCTGGTAGTTTTGAAGTAATCTATAATGTGATTTGGTCAGTTCTTCCAAGGCGATCAGACCGCCTTGGAAGAACTGGCGGAACAATCCGTGTGTAGAGAATGCGCTTTACTTGTTGATACGCTTCGTACCGTTCTGGATCACTACGCCCTTGTAGTCCTTGTTGACACGCTGGCCAGCCATGTTGTACATCGGAGCATCAGCATCCTTCTTCTCCACCTTGGCGCTGTTGACAGCAGCCGTGGCGTCGCCCTGCACGATGGTGATCGGACGGGTAGAGACTACACCCTTGCCATGGATGAGCACGGTGCAGCTGCGGCCCTCGCAGTCGGCGGGAAGCGGATCGCAAGTGAAGGAGATGACGGTCAGGCCAGCATAGCTGTAGCCCTCCTGGTCAACGGTGTAACCCTTCACCCAGTCGGCCAAGCCAGAGAGGGTGTACTCCTCCTTCTTGTTGTCGCCGTACCAGCTGCCGTTCACCTGGGCTACGGCACCCTCGAAGGTCTGGTCGGGAGAAGCGGTCGTGACACCGTGCTTGCCATCCTTGTCCATCTGGACGAGACCGTAGTTGAGAGAATCGGTCTCTGAGATATCGACGAAGCCGTTGGCGAAGTCGAACTTACCCGTGAAGGAAACGCTCATGGCGATGCGGTTGTTGCCGTAGATGTTGGCGGTAGTCTCCTTGCCATCGGCAGAGATGATGCAGAGTGCCGGATCCAGCACATCATTGTAATAAGGAATCTCCGCGCCCTTCAGACCCAGGTCAACACCCTCCTGGTCGAAACCGCGAACGACGACAGCAAACTCTTCGTCGATCAGCATGCCACCTTCCTCGATGGGGAAGACAGCAGCCCACTGATGGAAGACGTTACCATCCTCGTCCTCGACGTCCTCCTGGGCCTCGAGGTCGGAAGCCTTACACTTCATCTCGGCGAGCACCTCGCTTCCGGGCTTCTTTCTGCCCTCGGCGGTCGTCTCGACATTGGTGATCATCAGCGTCAGCTCCGTGCCCTCGGGCAGCGGGTTGTCGCTCTTGGAGATGGCGGGCAGGAAGACGTCGGTGATCCACAACGGAGCAGCGGGCTTCTCCAGCACCTGCTGTACGCCACAGACGGTGTAGGCGCCGCTGGAGACGGTGCCAGAACCGAAGAGGTAGCCGTTGTCCATGCCACCGAGGCTGTAGGCGTTGACCTTGTCGTCGGTGAACTGGAGAGCGCGCTCGAACGACTCGTTCTCGTTCTGCGTGCCGCTCTTCATGCGCGGGTACCAATACATAACAGCGGGGAGGTCCTGATCCAGCGGACCCCAGTGGTAGTTCTCCTCAGAGAGAACGAAGCTATCCTTGGCGCAAACGAGGGTGGGGAGAGCGTCAGCACCATTGAAGCGGCAAGTCACATAGAAATTGCCGTCATTGTCGGTAGAGTAGAAACGGCCCTGCTTGCCCGTGCGGTCGAAAGAGTTGCAGTTGCCCATCATGTCATAGACGTTCTGATGCCAGAAGGTCTGCGTACCCGGTGCGGCAACAGGCACAAACTTCACCTCGTAGTTGCCCGGGGTGTAGAGGTAGCTCGTACCAAACATTTGACCGTTCTTCGGTGTGGCCTCAAAAGGAAGGCCGGCGGGCTTGAGATAATAGACAGACTTTTGGTCAGCCTTGTTGGGCTGGGCGCCTACGCGAACTGCCTTTCCCTGAGGAAATGCAGTCGAAGCTACGGCTGCAATGGCAGCGGTAAAGAGTAATTTTTTTACCATACGTTGTTTGAATTTAGATTTTACTTGATTATTTCTGGTGGCAAAATTAGGAATAAAAAAAATAATAGTAGAGGAAACAAACTTTCTGAATATACAGAATTGCGTGAAAAAGAAATTATTTCTTGCCACGTCGTAAAATAGAAAATGGAGAATAGAGAGTGGCCTTGAGTGCTTTCTGATTGAATGCTTGTCATAAAAATATAGCAATCGGATTACTGAAAAAGACGTTGAAGGTCCGTATTCTGCCTGTTTTATGCACTTTTTTTACGCAAAATCATCCCTCCTTTCCGTGTTTAAGTAAAAATAACACGCGCCCCCTCGGTATCTAATAAATAATGAGTAAATTTGCAAATGATACCCTGTCTGTGGCCGTGAAAGGCCGATAAGGCAGGAAAAAGTGGCAGCGTAGGCCCATGGCCTCTCCGGTGTCGCCCACGTCTCATTGAAAAAGCCTTTATGATAACAACATACCTCCAACGGATCATCACGCTTGTCGTCTGCTCGATGGCGCTTGCTTCGACTGCCTGTGCGCGTAGCACCCAGGCGGCTTCGTCGCCTGCCAAGGGATCTACTGTCAAGGCGGCCCGGTCGGCCCAGCCTAAGACGGCTCATGTGCCCGCCCATTTGGCCAAGCGGACGGATGCCGAACTGGCTACCTTGGGCGACCAGTTGCTCGACAAGAATCTTCTCGATAGTGCACTGCTGTGCTTCGAGGTGGTCAATGCGCGCGAGGCCGACGGCGACCGTGTCCTCTATGCCCATACCCTCCACCACGCCGGCCTTATCTATTACCGCCAGGGTATCTATGGCAAGGCGATGGAGCGCTACATGAGCAGTCTGCAGATCTGCGAGGAGGACAACTTGGAGCGGGAACTCTCCACACTTTACAAGAATATAGGCAATGTCTATAGCATGTTCCACGACTTCGACCAGAGTTCCGCGCTCTACAAAAAGTCGCTGGCCCTGGCCCGCAAGTTCAAGGACTATGCGCTGGAGAACATGGCCCTCAACAACCTTATCTTTGCCTATACCGACAAGACGCCCCTCTCGCAGTATCGCCGATGGCAGCAGGAGATGCTCGTCCATCCCGAGAAGCGCGTCCGCTACGACTACGACGTCTTCATGACCGAGGCCCAGGTCCTCATCTACGAGCGTCAGCCCCGCAAGGCCATTGCCGTGCTTCGCAAGGCCGTCGATTACTGCCTGAAGCACCATCTTCAGCCCATCAGCCTTGCTTCTTCCTATGGCACGATGTCGGCCATCTTTCTTCAGCTCGGCCAGCGCGACTCGGCCCTGGTCTATGAGTTGCGCAACCAGCAGATAGCCAAGGAGACGGGCAATACCGCCCTCCTCATCACCACCCTTCGCTCGCTCTCCGACATCTATGAGCCGGTGGACAAGAATCTCGCGCTGACCTATAAGCAGCAGTATCTGATGCTCTCCGATAGTGTGTATAATCTCAATGAGTTCAACTCCATCCGCAATGCGCTCTACTTCCACGAGATGAACACGAAGTCGAAGGCCATCGACAAACTCTCGATAGAGAATCTGACGCAGTCGCACACCATCACCTCGCAGCGCAACGCCCTTGTGTTGCTCATCATCTTCCTGATCGTCTTCCTGGTGATGTTTGTCGTCATTGCCCGCCAGAAGCACCTCCTCTCGAAGTCCAACCAGGTGCTCTTCGACAAGAGCCAGGAAGACATCATCACCAAGAACGCCTATGTGCAGTCCATCCAGTCCATGAAGGCGAAGATTCAAGAACTTCAGCAGCAGGCTGAGGGAGAGAAGAAAGACGCCCCAGTGGTCGAGCAGGAGGAGAAAGTCCCTGAAGGGGAAGTGGTGCAGACACATGACGCACTGCCGAAAGACGATGAAATCGAAAAAACTACCTCCCGTTTGCCCGAGATGTTGCGCAACGAGCTCCTCAATACCATCCTTCAGGTGATGGAGACCACTGAGGCTTATTGCGACAGCGACTTCGGCATCGAGAAGTTGGCAACGATGGTCGGTTCCAACTCGCGCTATGTCTCACAGGTCATCAACGACGTGTATAAGGAGAACTTCCGTACCTTCCTCAACTCCTACCGTGTGAAGAAGGCCATGACACGCATGAACGACGAGAAGGGCTACGGCCACTACACGATACGCGCCATCGCTGAGAGTGTCGGCTACAAGTCGCAGGCCAACTTCATCAATGTCTTCACGAAGATGACAGGTATCAAGCCTTCTACTTACCAGAAGATGTCAGCGGAGCGAAGAAATGCTCCGAAGCGCATCTCAGACGATGAAAGCGAGGAATATAAGGCCAAACATCATCAAGCGTAATCCTTGATGAGGGTCTTATTAGAAAAGGTCTGGACGCACCATTGCTCCAGACCTTTTTCTCAATTCGCCGATATGCTGTGTGGATGCTTCCTACAGACGATGGTTTCGGCCTTTTTCTCTTCTTCTGCTTTTTCTTTCTGCTGCTTCCCTCAGCCTTTGTTCGTCAAATAGCGAGGTTAAAGCTCGTTTTTAGTTACTATTTTCCGAATCAGTAACGGTTCTTCTGCTTTTAGCGTTGGGTGGTTAGAGGCTTTTGCGTAACTTTGCCGTCGGTACATTAGCCATATTTATAACTTATCAGATACATCTATTATGAGGAAAGGATTACTTTTATCAGCCGCTCTTGGCATGGGATTCCTCGCAGTTCCGACGATTTCCAATGCTCAGCAGCTCGCTTCGCGTGTCAGCAATGCCACCAAGGCACCCACTTCCCAGCGCATAACTACTCCTACAGCCAAGGCTCAGGGCGCCCTCCGTGCCGAGGCCTTGAATCCTGCTGATTACGGACAGGTTGTGGAGATTCTCGGCGAGGACTTCTCGCTGATGACTACCGGTAGCGTAGGCAACCCCGACAAGGACACCGAACTTTGGTATGTCCGTGAGGATGGCAATGCCTGGATGACGATGCGCGATGGCTACACCCACCAGTCCGGCTGGGGTGGTGGCTACATCTATCCTGCTGGCGGCACCGTCGCCATTGCCAATCCCGACGAGCCGGGCCATCTCAACACCTGCATGATGGACCTCAGCGGCAACGACCAGATTGCCTTCGTCCAGTTTGATATGCGTACCGACGATGGTCAGCCCGACCAGACCGTCATCGTAGAGGGAGCCGAGACCTTCAACATGGCTCCGTCATGGCGTGTCCTTGGCGGTTCGCAGATCGATGGCATCAGCAGCGAGTGGAAGACCTACACCTTGATGTTCCAGAATGCTGGCGCCTACAGTATGTTCAATATCTTCCACCCGCAGATGACGCAAGGTGAGGTTCTTGGCAACATCTATGTGGACAACTTCCGCGTCTATCAGGTCAATCCGTATGTCAAGATGCCGACGCTCTATGGCCATTCCTATTATACGGGCGAGAGCTTCAACGTCAGCTGGAGCAAGGTAGAGAATGCCGACCACTACCTCCTCAATGTCTATTGGGTCGATGAGACCAACGGCAATGCCAAGATGTATGCCGCCGAGAATCAGTCGGTCAGCGACACGACCTTCACGGTCAATGGCATCATCTCGGGCAAGAACTACTACTATGTCGTCCAGTCCGTCGATGCAGCCGGCCACAAGTCTTTCGAGCCGACCCCGAAGCTCATCTGTGATCTCGAGGCCCCGAAGGATCTCACCGCTACCGATATCAACCAGGACAACGGCACGTTCACCGCTTCTTGGGAGGCGGCTCCTTCCGCTGAGCGCTACAACTACTGGGCTTACTGCGACCGCAAGGCCACGCAGGACGGTCCGATGCGCCTCACCGATGAGGACTTCACGGGTGTGAAGTGTCCTGATGGCACCCTCGGCGAGGGCTTCGGCTACTCCATGACCGAGGCAGAGTGGAAAGAGACCTCTGTCACCAACCCGTCCTACTTCTCTATGGACAACTACGTCATCCAGCCGATCAACCAGGGTGGCTGGGTTGCCAAGAACGGTTTCCCCTTGGCCGACGGTTGCATCAAGGTCGATGGTTATCAGTATGTCTATAATAACAGCGACGCTGGTCTGATCTCTCCGGAGCTCGACCTTTCCAAGAATGGTGGCAAGATCACCATCAACGTCGATCTCTGGGGTGATACCGAGACCCTCCAGTACGAGGATGGCTCTAAGGTTGATTACACCGCACAGTGTGCTGTCGCCCTCTTCAACTGGGATCCCGCCAAGAACGACTTCACCCAGGCTGAGCTCATTTACGTCAAGGACCTCAACTCCTCTTGGCAGAACCGCACCATCGAGTTGACGAAGGGTACGGATCGTTCTATCATCGGTCTCTATTGCGTCGGTTCTCCCGCCAACCTCTTCTTCGACAACTTGAAGATCGACCAGGACTATAAGGCTGGTGAGACGTTTGTCGATCCGATCGTCTATCATCGCTGGTGGGAGGGAACTTCCGTGGATGTTCAGATTCCTATCCGTGGCAACTTGGGCAACATCACCCACCGCGTGACCGCCATCAAGGGCAATCCCGAGACGGGTGCCATCGTGGAGAGCTTGCCTTCCGACACCGAGTTTGTCGGTCGCTATGAGAGCACGGACGTGAAGTCTGTCAACCTCCTCAGCAAGGCCAATGTCCGCGTAGAGGGCCAGACGATTGTAGTCAACGGCAATGGCCTTGTCCAGGTCTATACCCTCGACGGCGCACTCGTCGCCAAGGCAGAGGCCAACGGCCAGGCTCGTATCACGGTTCCCTCTGGCGCCTACATCGTCAAGACGAACAACGAAAGCGTGAAAGTGGTTTTCTAATTAGACGATAGAAGGGAGAGGGCTGCCCGCCCCGTGCTGGCGCCCTCTTTTCTTCCTCCATTTGTGCAGGTCTCCTGAAGAGGGAGTCCTGCGCTTTCACTTGGTATTCAACTAATCTTTAAATTACAATACGAACAATGAAGAAAACCTTTATGGCTTTGGCCCTGACACTTCTTCCCTTTGGCATGGCTTCCGCCCAGGTGCGGATGCTCGTGGTTCCAAAGGATGGTGGTGAGGCCAAGAGCTTCAATCTCGACGACATTCGCCATATCGACTTCCTTGGCGAAGGCAACACGTTCTCCGTCGAGTGCGCCACCGACCGCTGGTCTTTCGACTTCGACAAGGTGCGCTGCCTCAAGTTTGATGGTCTTGTCAACGACATTGCGACCGCCACCAAAAAGGAGAGCAACATCAATATTAGTTATAAGGAGGGGCGGATTTTCGTGAGCGGCATGGGCGATGCGGTGACGCACGCTGTGATTTTTGACCTGAATGGATGCAGCCGCGTCAATCTGCCCCATTTTGATGGTCAGCCCATCGATGTGAGTGGACTTCCCAAGGGCGCGTATATCCTCCGCATCGGCGGCAAGGCGTTTAAGTTCTTGCGATAACCCGGCCTGTTCTATCCCAACCATCATCACTACCTCCCCCAGAGGAGAAAAGCCTCCACGAGGCATCTCCGCTGGAAAGGACTAATCAGAAAGCAAAAGAAAACAAAAACAGAAATGAAGAAAATATTTGCATCCCTCCTGCTCGCCCTGACCACCATGGGCGCTTCTGCGCAGGACAATCCCAACCGTCTCATCATCCAGCCGAAGCAGGGCAATCCCTCCGGCTATCTCGTCGAGCGCCTCGACAGTGTCTATTTCACGAAGATCAACGGTCGTGTGGCTGCCGACATCAACCTCCAGGGCTACACCACGGGTACCACGGGCGACACGCTGCGCCTTGCCGTCACCAAGACGCCCGAGTGCCAGGCTTACAAGATAGCCTGTCTGCCTGCCTCCGTGGCCAACGCGCTGACCTCAGATGCCGTCGTCGCCCAGTACTTTGACCTCTATGTCGGTGGCGATAAGTTTACCGAGGACTTCACCAATGCCGTGATGACCAACATGGGTATCGAATTCAAGCCCAGCTCCGACTATAGCGTCCTCACCATGGGCTACGACAAGTACGGCATCGCCTGTGCTTCCTCTCGTGTCGATTTCTCTACGCCCGCTGCCAACATCATTGGCAATCCCACCGTCACCTACAAGGTGCTGGAGGCCAACTACGAGGACTTCACCATCGACTTCCAGCCCAACGAGGACTGCCTCGGCTTCTATGCCTGTGCCTTCGAGAAGGGTACGGCCAAGGCTCAGTATGAGCAGTGGGGTGCCATGATGGGCTTCGCCAACATGGGCGACATGATCAAGCAGTGGGGTGGCACGATGTTTCCCGATCGTGAGACCCACACTTGGAAGCAGATGACGCCAGGCACCGACTACGAGGTCTATGTCCTCCCGATCGATGAGAACCAAAACTATGGCACGATGGTCATCGTGCCCGTCACGACCAAGAAGTATGGTGGTGCGGGCCAGGCTACGGTCACGATCACGCTGGGTGAGTTTGGTAGCCAGGAAGGCAAGTGCTACCAGTATGTCACCTACACGCCCAACGACCAGGCTTCCTTCATGCGCGACATGATCATCGACAAGACCGTCTTCCAGTCTTCCGCCGACTGGGGTATGGGTAGCGAGGAGAAGATCCTCGAGTATCTCAAGGACGACCATGATGGTGCTGACCCCAATTGGAACCGCTATGGCGTGGATGTGGCCCAGTGGGGTGTTGATCCCAACAAGGAGTATATCGCTTATGCCATCGCTCAGAACATCAATGGCGAGTGGGGTCCGCTGTCCAAGCTTGAGTTTACCACCGGTTCTGCCAAGGTGGCTCCTGCCAAGACGTTCACTGTTGCCAAGCGTCTGAATGGTGTCAGCAAGAAGGACAACGTCTTCGTTCCTGGCAAGGCTCCCAAGTTGCAGAAGACCACCAAGCGTGGCCTCACCCTTGTAGAAGAGTAATCCATACCAGCCTCTTTGCCTACTCTGACCCATCTGGCTGGGTTTCCATCAGCCGATAGGGTCTATCCATAGCGGCACCCGACGACGACCATCTGTCTTCTTCGGGTGTCGCTTTTTCGTTCTATATCCTGCGCTGCCAATGGCGCCAAACAACAGAAAATGGCTTTTGGGAGCCCTTGAAACGGTTAAATATATATAAAATTAACCCATCCTCTGTTTGCTCCATTTGTCTTTTGGACTATTTTCCTTATATTTGCAGCCTCAGAGTCTCCTCCTACTAAGGAAGCAACAAGTTCTGAAAAGGGTGGGGAAGCCGAGAGAGACAGAGGCGGTGACGCGCCTCCACACCTGGATTATTAAGACAGAAATAAGAATATTAACTTTAGTGTAACTATGATGAAGAAGACTTTCATGGCATTGGCCTTGACGCTGCTTCCCTTTGGCATGGCCTCCGCACAGGTGCGGATGCTCGTAGTCCCGAAGGATGGCACGGCGCCCAAGAGCTTCAACCTCGATGACATTCGCCGTATCGACTTCCTTGGCGAAGCCAACACGTTCTCCATCGCATGCGCCACCGACCGTTGGTCCTACGAGTTTGACAAGGTGCGCTGCCTCAAGTTTGATGGCCTCGTCAATGACATTGCCACAGCCACCAAGCAGGAGTCTGCGGTCAGTATCGCCTACAGAGAAGGGCAGATCTTCGTGAGCGGCTTGAGCAATGCTCAGGCTAACGCCACGATTTACGACCTCAATGGATGCAGCCGCCTCAGTCTGCCTCACTATGATGGTCAGCCCATCGACGTGAGCGCACTGCCCAAGGGTGCCTATATCCTCCGCGTGGGCGACAAAGCATTTAAGTTCTTGAGATAACCATCCTTTCCGCCTCTTTCCAACTTCGGGACCAGGTGGATCCAAAACATAATACCTAACCAAAGAAACAATGAAGAAATTCTTTACTACCCTTGCTCTCGCGCTGCTCACGCTGGCAGCTTCCGCACAGGAGAATCCCAACCGTGTCATCGTGAAGCAGAAGTACAAGGCCGCCGTCGGCTACCTCGCCGAGCGCATCGACAGCATCTATTTCACCAAGTTGGAAGGCCGCGTCGCTGCCGACGTCAAGTTTCTGAGCTTCTCCAAGGGCAACCTCACCGATACCATCCGCCTCGCTGTCACGAAGACTCCCGAGTGTAAGTCATACAAGATCGCCTGCATGCCCGCAGGTCAGGCTAATTCCTTTGCCAGCGATGCTGCCCTGGAACAGTACTTCGACCAGCTCGAAGACTGCCCGACCTTCACCGACGACTTCACCAACGCCACGCTCACGGGTCTGGACATGGAGTTCCAGTCCAATGGCACCTATAGCCTCGTCACCTTGGGCTACGACAAGTACGGCATCGCCTGCGCCTCGTCGCGTGCCGACTTCACCACCCCCAACTCCGACTTGGTGGGCGACCCGAAAGTCCTCTACACCGTCGTGGAGGTGAAGCCCGACAACTTCACCATCTGGTTCCAGCCCAACGGCGACTGCTATGGCTACTACCTCTGCGCCTTCAAGGCCGGTACCGCCGAGGAGCTCTTCGAGAAGTGGAGCAAGGAGGAGGGCTTTGTCAACCTCCAGGATATGATTAAGTCTTGGGGTAGCGATAAGTACACCGACACGCAGATGTACAAGTGGTCTGGTATGGAACCGGGCACCGACTATGAGGTCTATGTCCTTCCCGTTGATGTCAACGAGGCCGACGCTCCCTTCCAGATCATTCCCATCACCACCACGGAGAGCGGTGGTGAAGGCGAGGCCACGGTCACCATCAAGCTCGGCGACTTTGGCGAGGTCGGTGGCAACTACTTCCAGTATGTATGGTTCACGCCCAACGATGAGGCTACCCTGATGCGCGACTTGGTGCTTGCCAAGAATGATGTCATGACCCAGGACTATTGGGGTAAGGGCGACCTCGAGTTTATCAAGGAGTACCTCACGAACGACGACATGCCCGACTACTGGAACCGTTATGGTGAGGACTACTCTCAGTGGGGCGTCTATGCCAATACCGACTACTATGCCTTTGCCATTGCACAGAATGCCAAGGGAGAGTGGGGTCCGCTTGCCACACTGGAGTTCCGCACGCCGGCCTCTGCTCCTGGCGCAGCACCTGCCAAGCCTGGCAGACCGTGTGTGCGTCTGGACAAGGTGGTCAATATGCACAGCTATTTCGAGCCGGGCAAGGCCCCCAATGTCATGCCGAAGAGCAGAAAGACTCGTGTCTCCCTCGTAGGAGAGTAATCACTCCCTCGTAAGAGAACCCTATAGCGGCATCGGGCAAAGGCGCAAGCCTTGGCCGGGTGCCGCTTCCTTTTTCCTTATTATATATACGTATATAGATGAAAACGTATATAACATCTATTTTTATCTTATAGGAACGACCTAAAAGTGTTATTTTGCGAAAAATGAGAAAATAAGTAGCCTATTATTTTTGTTTTTCATTTATTTTGCTTATTTTTGCATCACGGCTTTGGCTCTTATGGAGAATTATACATTCTTTATGGTGAGCGAGGCCGACGGCGGCAAGTCCTCGTGGGTGCGCAGCCATAGAAACCGACGCAGCATAGGTAGCTGGGTGCAACACTTCCCAAGCCGACCTTGACGCAGCTCCCTGGGGGCACCTTCCCATTCACGGGTTGAATAGACGAAGTTATTATCTTTTTTACATTATTATTATTAACCGGGATGAGGCCAGCGGCTTCTTTTCCCCACCTAAGGAAAAAGTAGCTTACACGGACGAATCCCACAAAGAAAATCATTTATGAACAAAGCATTACGATTTGTTTGGTTGTCTTTGTTGACATTGTTCTGCGGAGTAGCCTCCGCGAGGACAGTGGTCTTCGACCCGGCGACCGATGCGAGTAGTGGAACGTCTTTGACAAAGGATGGAATCACGATTACGATGACATCCGGGACCAGTTCGTTTGCAGCGACCGACTACAACGGCACGCTATCTTATGCCTTTAAGCAGAAAACGTACTTCGAGTTTACGACCGGGGAGTCTGTCAAGATCAATTCCGTTTCCTTTGAGTACCAGTCTGCTGGCGGCTATATTTACGACCGCAATAACAATACGAACAGTACTGAGTTTGAAGGCGGAAAGACCTATACGGTCAAAGGTGAGGGAGCCTCCTCATTGTTGTTCTCCGTCTTTTCAGGCCCCATGTACTTCTCCAAGATCACCGTAGAATGTACGGGTGGTGACGAGCCGGGTGGTGGCGAGGTAGGTACGACCTACTCCATCGACGACTTGATGACCGGTGCTACCGATGTGGCTTCCGCTACGCTGAAGTTCACCGATGCACAGGTGGTCTATGGTGACGGCACCAACTATATCGTTCGCGAGGGTGGCAAGGCCATCGACCTGATGGGCACCTCCCTCTCTCTCGAAAAGGGCGCTACGCTCAATGGTACGGTGACGATGAACGTCACCTACAAGAATGGTTTCTTGAAAGCAGAGGATGTCGCTGGTGTCACCAACGGCAACAATCTGACGCAGACCAACGCCACGGGCGAGAATGTCCCCGTGACGACGACCATCGACCAGTTGGCCTCCAACTACAAGGGCGACTTGGTTCTGCTGAGTCAGGTCACTATCTATAATGACGCTACTGGCGATTTGGGACAAGGTGCTGCCTACTATGCACACACAGGCTTCAATTTCGCTACGCTTACCAACATAGCTGACTTCTTGGACAAGGTGAGCGCTGATCAGGACGCCACCTACGACATCGTCGCTTGGTATAACGAGCCGGGCGCTGGTGCCATCAAGGCTAAGTTGCAGATTGTGGAGTTCCTTGGTGGCGAGGTGGCTAAGCCCGCCGCGCCGGTCATCAGTGGCAACCAGAACTTCACGGGTAGCACCGACGTGACGATCACCGCCGAGGAAGGCGCTACCATCTTCTATACCACCGACGGCACCGCGCCGACGAGCTGGGATCCCGCCTATACTGCTCCGTTCACCATCACCGAGACAACGACGGTGAAGGCAGTGGCCCGCGTGAATGACATCTATAGCGATGTCGCCGAGATGACGTTCACCAAGGAGGAAAGTGGCGTGACGGGCTCTACCATCGCCGATCTGGCCACAGCTGCTAAGAGCCAGGACAACGTGACGCTTGTGCTCAACAACGCCAAGGTCGTCTATGCTCAGGGCAACAACTACATCCTTCGCGAGGATGGCAAGGCCATCGACCTGCTCAACACCTCTCTCTCGCTGACGCAGGGAACGACGGTGAGCGGCCATGTCCAGGTCAATGTCACCTACACCTCAGGCATCCTCTCTACTTCTGATATCGAGGGTGTGACCACGGATGCCAACCTGACCGCAACGGGCGTGGCTGGCGACATGGATCCCATCGCTTGTACGCTTGGTCAGGTGAAGAATTATCCTGGCGACCTCGTCTATGTCGAGAACCAGGAGGTTTGGAGCTACGGCACGACCTGGTACTTCTATGAAGGCGCAAGTTGGACTTCCGTCTATCTCACCAATGCGTCTGACTTCAACATGGTAGCCAACAAGTACTACAATGCTACTCTTTGGTACAAAGAAGTCTCTTATTATGGTGACGTCAATGCGACCATCGTCTCTTGCGAGCGCAACGTCACCTCTCTCAATGCGCCGTTTATTGATGGTACGGAGACCTTCTCCGACAATACGACGGTGACGATCACTGCCGACAATGTCGCTACGATCTACTACACGCTCGACGGTACTGATCCTACGACCGCCTCTACGGTCTATACTGAGCCGTTCACGCTCAGCGAGTCGGCTACGGTGAAGGCTATCGCAGCCTACAAGTCGATTGTCTCTCCTGTTGCCTCCAAGGTGTTCAACAAGGTGGATGCCAACGAGCCGATGACGATCGAGCAGCTTGCTTCTTTCAAGAGCAGCTTCGATCAGGTCACGCTCTCTCTCAACAACGCACTCGTCGTCTATGGCGAGGATGGTAGCTACATCCTCCGCGAGAACGACCGCGCTATTGACGTCCTCAATACGACGCTGCCGCTGACCATCGGTGCTACCGTCTCTGGTACGGTGAAGCTCAAGGTCAACTATGCAGCTGCTCCTGGCAGCTACGCCGCCTACCCGGGTCTTCTGACCACGGCCGACCTTGCCGACGTGACCAACGCCGACAATCTGACCGTCACGCCGGGTGCCACCACCGATCCCAGTCCGCTGGCCATCGACCTGGCGCAGATTCCCAACTATCCGGGCGACTTGCTCAAGGTGACGAATGCCACTGGATGGAACTATGATATCCCGGCGTTCTATAGCTACAATCCGTTTGTGGAGTTCTTCCTCACCAACGGTGCTGACTATGGTGTCGTCAACTATGGCAGCTACAACGCCACGGTTTGGTACAACGATGTCTCCAACAACCGCCTTCAGGGCAAGATCATCAAGTGCAGTAAGGTCATCACTTCTCTCGATGCTCCGCAGATCAGTGGTACGGACAACCGCACCGACTTCGACGAGAGCACCGAGGTGACGATCACGACCGAGGAGGGTGCCAGCATCTACTACACGCTCGACGGTACGGATCCCACGAAGGAATCTACGCTCTACACTGCGCCCTTCACCATCACCAACAGCTGCACTGTGAAGGCTATCGCTACCTACAATGCCATCGTTTCTCCGGTTGGCTCCGTAGAGTTTACGAAGAACGACTACGCGGGCACCAACACGATTTCCGACCTCATCGTCTATGGCGAGAGCAAGGATAGCGTTGTCGTCCACTTCGAGAATGCCAAGGTGGTCTATAGCGAGCAGGGTGACCTGGGCTACCACTACATCATCCGCGACGATGGATTGGCCATCGACCTGATGAACATCACCAAGTTCACTCTCCCGGTGGGTGCTTACAACCTGAAGGGCACTATGCCTCTGAAGGTCACTTACCAGAAGGGCTTGCTGATCGCCGAGGAGCTTGAGAGCACCAACTCAGGCAACATCTCCTTCGTATGGCCGGAGACCAATGACATGGATCCGATCGAGGTCGATCTCATCGACGTGAAGCTCCATAAGGGCGACCTCCTCAACCTCAAGGATGTTGAGGTCTGGAGCTACAGAGGCACGACGAGCATCTACACCAACACGCCGAGCTACATCGAACTGAAGGTGACCAATGCTGAGGACTTCGACCTCGAGAGTGGTTTCTATAACCTCACGATCTGGTACAACGATGCTTCTTCCGACTACTATGCAGGCAAGGTGAAGGTCATCAAGGCCGAGCGTGTTGATAAGCGTCCGGATGCTCCGGTGATCCTCGGCGAGGAGGAGTTTGTGGGCAAGACCACTGTCTCTATCGCTGCTACCGAGGGCCTGAATGTCTATTACACCCTCGACGGTACCGATCCTACCCGTCAGTCTACGGTCTATACCGAACCGTTCGCGATCACCGAGACCACGACGGTCAAGGCTGTCACCGCTTATCTCGACGACTACTCTGACATCGTCACCAAGACCTTCACGAAGGTCGGCGACTTCGAGACCAAGACCATTGCACAGCTCTTCGAGGGCCAGCAGGCTGTTGAGAATGTGACGATCAGTCTCAACAATGCCAAGGTGGTTTACACCGAGAAGCATGACGATGGCACGAAGGTGGCTATCCTCCGCGAGAATGGTCAGGCACTCGACGTCATCTCTGGCGTGCTCGACCTCCCGTTGGGTTCTACCGTCACCGGTACGTTCTTCGCCAGTGTCGATTTCAACGGTGGTATCTTCACTACCCGCGATGTACAGGGCGAGACCAACAGCTATGAGCTCGAATACACCATGCCGAGCGACGAGGGCTACAACGATCCGATCGAGACGACCGTGGCCGATGTCCACCTCTATCCCGGCGACCTCGTTAGCATCAAGGGTCTCCAGGTGCTGGGCCAGGATGGTCAGTACTACGGATTCACGGAGGACTACAGCTTCGTCAACCTCACCGACAATGATGAGCTGGCCAACACCGTCTCCGGTCAGAAGTACACCGTCCTCGGATGGTTCAACGCTCCGGGTACCGGCTTCGCCGATGGCAACGCTTCTCTGAAGGCTGTCAAGCTCACCGCTGAGGATGCTACGAAGTATCACAACCAGACGATTGCTGAGCTCAACGTCCGCAGAGATCGCGAGGACAACATCCGTCTCGTACTCGACAATGCGAAGGTGGTCTATGTACGCGCCAATCCTTACTACGGAACGAAGGATATCGCTCTCCGTCAGGATGGCAAGGCTGTCGTGCTCTACAACTCTACGCTGCCGCTCGAACTCAACAGCACCGTCTCTGGTACTGTGAAGCTCGACTTCTATGCCCTCGCTGGCATCCCGCAGCTGCGTGAGATCGATGGTGGTGTCACGACTGCCGACAGTCTGACGATCACGGCTGGCGCTTCTCAGGAGGTTGATCCTGTCGAGGTTACCATGGCCAACTACGACGAGCACAGAGCCGACGTCATCGTTCTCCGCCAGGTGAAGATCGTCTATGGCTCTCAGGCTGCCTACGCTATCGAGAAGGATGGTCAGAAGATCGCCTTCAAGAACGAGAACGAGGATGTCGATGTCGATGCACTCGTCAGCAACGACAACCTCTACGACGTCGTCCTGTGGTACAACGGCTACATCAATGAGGCTCCCGAGATGGAGTTTGTCAAGGCAGTCAAGGTCACTGACGTGGGCATCTATGGTGTGGAAGGCAACTTCGGTAAGGATGGCAACACCTACAACCTCCAGGGTGTGAAGGTGGGCGAGAACTACCGTGGTGTCGTCATCCGCGACGGCAAGAAGTTTACCAAGAAGTAAGTAAACATTTCTCTATAACAAAAGGGTGGGGAACTGATCCCCACCCTTTTTAAATGCCTGTCCTTGCTACCCTTGGTGCGAGGCGCCTTCCCTTTGACGGTTATAGTATCTGTTGGGTTATAGTTCTTCCTTCAACTCATTGTATAGGTCCACGGGACCCAAGTGCCAGTATTTGGTCTTCTCTGTTGACAACTTCTTGTAGAGTTTTGAATGATAGATGCGATGAAGGCTCTCCTGCAGCGTAAAACCATAGTCCTCGTGGAGATATTCCACCAGCCAGCTTATTTTTCCTGGCAAAAGCAGATGGAGGTTGTTTTGGTTTATCTGAAACATATTATTTTTCTATTTTGATTGATTCAATGAAGTGTAGCGCAGTCAGTGCTTTTTCTGTGTGAAATAAGTACTGGTCAACCAGTTTGTACGTTTTGAGTTCACGGATAAGTGTCTCGACACTGATAGCCCCAGTTTCGTACAATCCAAATTGTAGATATACTCTGTCATTGGCTACGGGGCCATACACGATGTCGTAATCATGGATGAATCCTTTTTGGGTTCTATTCGCCATGACAAAATCCGCCCATTCCTTTGTCGGCTCTGAAAATATAAGTCTTTTAAGATCTGTCAGTTTTTCTTCGTTAAACTCATATACGTTGACATAACCACAGGTTGTGTTGTTTTCAATCATACGTCTTTCCACCCATTCTTTAGCTTGTCTTTCCGAGGTGGTTGTATAGAAGCCTTTGCCATAATCGAGCAAACGATTAGGCTGGAGTATCAAAGGGCGTTCTATGACCTCTAAACTTCCGTGATATATCTTCATATCTTTTTCTTTTTTCTGATTTCAATAAATTCGTCAATCTCGGCTATTAACCATTGCCGTCCTTGTGTGTGAAGCGGCTCAAAGCATTCGCTAAGATAGTCCGCCACTCCATATTCGGAGAATAAGTCAAGCACTCGGTCTCCTGTCAGTCCCTTGACTGCTCCGTATTCTTCTATGCAGAATGAAACGAAGAGGGCTATGTCTTTGTCTTTTTTACTCATCAGACTTCTCCTTATGTGTTGTTTGCATTTTTGAGATACAAAAATAATAAATTATTGCGATAGCCTGCTATGTAAAGGTATCTTTTTTGTATTTTTAAGGTCGTTTAAGCGTAGAAAAACCAATTCGCCATTCCTTGACGCACCGCATTAGAAATGGAACGACTTGGTTCACACGTGAAGACAAACCTTTGCTTGCGTCCCGAACGCATCCCGAAGGCATCCCGAACGAAGGAAGGACTCAGAACTCCTCCGTAGGGGGCGCTTGGATTCTCTCTTTTTAGCTCCCATTGGGTAGGGGAGGATGCCGTGTCTGATCGTCCCATGGATAGTGATCCTCTTTTGCGCAAAATGCAAAGAAGCCGAGTCGTGTGTTGTGAATATTCTCTTTTTATTTGAAAAAGGATGCGGTAATTGTAAAAATGCATCTAAAATATGAATTTCTATTAGAAATATTTTTTTGTTTTCCAATTTTTACTTAACTTTGCGATGCTTGTGTAGCCTTCTGTGGAGAATAAGCCTGTCCTAAGGGGGTGAGACAACCTACTGTGAGTTTGACCTTGTGGCAAATAGCTCCAGTAGCGAAGATGGAATGAACGCGCGAGATTCTTGACCTCGTGTCGTCGTAGATGAAAAGAGAAGTAAAGGCGAAATTATTTTATTATTAACCAGGGATGCCCCGCCATTTTAGAAACCACCCAAGAGGCAAGAATGTCGGAAATCCCATAAAAACAAACAATTATGAATAAAGCATTACGATTTGTGTGGTTGTCTTTGTTGACGCTAATCTGCGGAGTAGCCTCCGCGGGCACAGTAGTTTTTGACCCAACCCAAGCGTCCGATGTAACAACTGGAGGAGGGACGACCATCACCAAAAATGGTATTACCCTTACCATAACGAAGCAAAATCCGTCATGGCCAATTTCATTTGACGCAAAGGAACAAGACGGCAAGATATGTTATACTTTGTATCCGGGCTCTAGAATTGAAATAACGCCCGATGCTTCATTAGGTAATATTATTGCGATTACCTGTGAATACTTCAATACCGGCTCGGGTGGAATTTATGAGATGACAAAAGGTGGAAAACAAGTGCAAAGTGGTCAAAGATATGAATTTGCAAATGGAGGTCTCAGAGCAATCCCTTTGCAACCTTATTATGGAAGTATCTTTCTGACAAAGCTTACAGTAGAATATGACGGTGGAGAAGACCCAGGTCCAGGCCCAGGTGGTGACGAAGAGCAGACGACAACGATTGCCCAGTTGATGCAGGGGGGGGTAAGTGTCCCTTCTGCCAACATAAAGTTTACCAATGCGCAGGTTGTTTATGCAGAGGGAAACAATTATATTGTTCGTGAGAACAATCAGGCCATTGATATTATGAATAGCAGTTTGGCTTTGTCGCAAGGTGATAAACTGAACGGAACGGTGAAGCTCAATGTTACTTATAATAAGGCTTCACAATATTCAACCTTTGCTATTTTAACTACTACTGATATTCTTGATAAAACCAATCGAGAAAAGCTGGCGGTAACTCCAGGAAGTTCATCTGAAATTGACCCAATTCGTTGCTCAACGGTGGATGAAATGAAAAAATTCCCAGGCGATTTGCTTGCTGTGGAGGCTACATGTATAGACCTTACTTGGGGTGAGTTCCAAATTAACGGTAGATCATTCTACACTTCCAATCAGAGTAAATATAAAAATGATATAGAACAGTATGGCTCGTATGATATGACAGTGTGGTTTGATGCTGATAGATGGTCTAATCCAAAAGTGAAAATCGTCAAGTTGGAGCCAGTTATTACGTCTCTTGACGCACCCATTATTACGGGCGAAACTTCGTTCGAGGAAAGTACGACCGTAACCATCAAGTCAGACAAAAGCGTCGCTGCTATCTACTATACGACCAATGGTGATGAGCCTACGACCAGCTCTACCCCTTATACGGGTCCGTTCACTTTGACCGAGACTACAACGGTGAAAGCTATTGCGGCTTATAAAACAGTTGTTTCTCCTGTTGCAACCTGCGTTTTCGAAAAGATTGATGCTAACGTGACCAAGACGATAGCTGAACTTGCTGCGACTCAGAATGACTACCCCATGGTGAAGGTTAGCTTCACTAATGCGCAAGTGGTCTATGCTGATGGTAAGAATTTCATCCTTCGCGAGGATGGCAAGGCGCTTGACGTGATGAATAGCTCACTCAACTTGCAGCAGGGCGCATACTATCAAGGTACGGTAAGGTTGAAGGTGACTTGTGAGAATGGCATCTTGAAGGCCTCCGATGTCGAAGGCAAGACTGACGCCACGGAACTTACGCCTGTTTCTCAGCCAACGACCAAGCCCAATCCTATTGTATGTACGATAGCAGAAGCGGCTCAGCATCCTGGCGACTTGGTAAAGCTGGAGGGCTTGACCGTGACTAACTGGAATGGATATTACTCGTATGATGAGAACTTTGAAAATTATGTGTATTTCTCCAATGGTGCAGAGATGGACTTGCAAGATGGCAAGCAATATGATCTGACGGTGTGGTATAATGATAGAAACAAAAACTATAGTGGTAACTATTTCCCATTGACAAAGATAGTGGTAGCTACCCCCGCCATTACTCATCTTGATGCCCCAACTATTTCTGGTGATGCGCTGTTTGTCGAGAGCACGAATGTGAAGATTACCTCTCCTGTGGATGTGGAAGGCGTTGCTATCTACTACACGCTGGACGGTACAGATCCCACGACGGCATCCCAGCCTTACAACGCGCCTATCCCTCTGACCAAGACGACAACGGTGAAGGCGATTGCTGTTTATAAGTCTATAGTGTCAGACGTTGCTACTATGACGTTTGAGAAGTTCGACGCTAATGCTCCGAGGACGATTGCTGAACTTGCCAGTATTAAGGCTGACTTGGCAAGCGTGACGGTTAGTTTCGCCGATGCACAGGTCGTTTATGGTGAAGAGAATAATTATATTCTCCGCGAGAACATCGAAGGCAAGTACTATGCCCTTGATGTGCTGAATACGCAACTGCCGTTCAAGGTTGGTGCTACGGTATCTGGTACGGTGCAACTGAAGGTCGCCTTCAAGGCCAATCCGGCTGAGGACAATGGCGTGCTGAACACGGCGGATGTTGCTGAAACTTCCGATGCCGACTTGAATATTTCTCAAGGTACTTCTGTCATGCCTATTCCGTTGGAGGTGAGCGTTGTAGAGGTTAAAGACCATCCGGGTGATCTGCTCGTTGTGAAAGACGGAAAGTGGTACATTTTTGATGGAATGATTTATGGTTATGGAAACGGTACTGAATATGATGTGTATTTATCTAACCATTCGGATTACTCTTTCGGCGACAAAGCTGATCTGATTGATGTCATGCTGTGGTACAACGATGTATATACGGAAAAGACGTCTCCTCGTGCGAAGATTATTGGTGCGAAGGATACCTATGAGTACGTGATGACGGCAGCAGGATGGGGTACGATCATTATTCCGTTCGACTGTGAGAAGCCCGAGGGCTTGACTATTTATGAGTGCACCAGCGTAAATGATGGTAAATTGGTTGTTGAAGAGGTCAACTGCCTCAAGGCCAATACGCCGTATCTTCTGAAGGGCACAAAGGGCGAGCAGACGAATTATCTTCTTGAGGGTTATGCTGCCAAGCACGGTGAGCAATATGAGAAGGGTGTGATGGTAGGTGTCTATGTCAAACAGGAGCCTCCATTGAATTCTTATATCTTGCAGAACCAAGAAGCAGGATTGGCCTTCTATTGCCATCTTGATCAAGGTAATGGTGCATGGGTTGGTCCCAACCGTTGCTATATTAAACCGCAGGATGGAGGGCTCAAGAGTATCCAGTTCCCGGATGATGAAACAAATGGTGTGAGAACTGCCAACGCAGCCGACTCGACGCTCGTCGATGTTTATACGACGACGGGTGTCAAGGTGAAGCATCAGGTGGAGATGGGCATGGCCCTCAACGACCTGCCTGCTGGCCTTTATATCATCAACAATAAGAAAATCGTCAAAAAGTAAACTACTATGGATAAGTGTAAATATATGAAACCGACCTGCGAGGTGGTCACAGTGAATAGTTCGCAGCCACTTTTAGGAGTTAGTGGGGGAGTTCCAGAGTTTAGACCAGGGACAGAAGGTGGTCCTGCTCTTATAGGTAAAAGAAGAAATGATGTAATAAGGGAAATCGATCCCTGGAGCTGGGAATGCGTCCTTTGGGATCAAGAAGCCAATGAAGTCGAGGACGAGTAGTCCTTCCGCATTGAGCGCATAAACTAAGAAATGGTGTCTGTCATACAAGCGGTATGGGCAGGCACCATTTTTTTCTTTCTGATGTCCAGTATTGTTAATGTAGTTTCCTAGTTGCTTAAAAAAGGGGTGAAAAAAGAATGTTTTGTCGAATTTCGGGGGTTGAATTCTTTTTACTATCAAGCACGTAACGTATTTTAACAAGAATTGTTTTGTTGTGCTTCTCATTATGTCTATCTTTGCATCAGTAAGGACTAAATTATTTTATTATTAACCCGAGAAGATGTCTGATGCTTCGATATTCTTCCCCAAGAGTATGTTTAGAGGTAGGATGATTCTCACAAACCTCAAAGGTTATGAACAGAAACAGAGCATTACGATTTGTGTGGTTGTCTTTGTTGACCCTCGTTAGTGGTTTGGCCTCTGCGAGTACAGTCGCCTTCACCCCCAACGTTGAAACGAGAAGCGGCACGACCACTAAAAAGGAAGCAATTGTGTTATCAATTGATTCAGACGACAGCCAGTCGGCTGGAAATCTCAGTTTTTCGACTACGAAAGCCCCTGCGGATTCCAAGACGATAGCTGACCTCCATGCTACGAAGGTCGGTGAGGACAATGTGTTGATTTGTCTGAACAATGCACGAGTGGTCTATGCCGAAGACAACAATTACATCCTCCGCGAGGAGGGCCGGGCGCTTGACGTCTTGAATACCAGTCTTGTGCTGCAGCAGGGACAGTATGTGACGGGTTTGGTCCGGCTGAATGTGTCTTGTAGTGCGGGTATAATCAGCACCTCGGACGTGGTAGGAGAGACCAACTCCAGCCAGTTGGAAATAACGGGTGAGGTGGCGGAAGAACCGATACCGGTCTTTTGTCCTTCCGTAAAAGAAGTGGCAGACCATCCTGGTGATTTGGTTGGTTTGGTGCGGCAGCAATGGATCGGTGCTTTCTGTTCCGAATCAGATGAAGATTATAGCCTGCACTATGTGTTTCTCTCCAATTCTTCGGATTTTGATTTGAAACAATATGGTTTTTATGATATCACCCTGTGGTATAATGCTGTCGAAGACTTGGGGAATCCATTGGCCAAGGCAGTTAAGGTGGAGCCCGTTTTTACCCACCTAGACGCACCTAGCGTCACAGGTGAAGAAATGTTTTTGGACTCTACAGAGGTGACAATTCATCATGACGAAAGCGTGGTTGTCATTCGTTACACGCTTGATGGTACTAATCCTATCAATACAACTTCGTCGGTTTACACATACACTGAGCCGTTTGTGCTGACAGCGACGGCCACGGTCTGTGCCGTCGCTACCTATAAGGATGTGAAATCAGATATTGTAAGGAAGCGTTTTAGAAAAGCCAACGTTTCCGAGCCACTGACAGTTGCTGAGATTTCCGCTCTACAAAGAAATATCGAAAATGCTACAGTCAAGTTTGTCGATGCGCAGGTGGTCTATTCGGTGGACAACAACTTTGTCGTTCGTGAAAAGGATGGCAAGGCTATTGATCTGCTGAATACCAGCCTTCCTTTGGAGCAGGGTAAGACGCTGAGTGGCTTGGTGATGCTCAACGTGGATTGTACCAATGGCCTATTGAGCACTTCCGATATCGAGGGAAGTACCAATGCGAATCAACTGACCATTGATGGCGCGGTGTCTGCCGACCCCCTTCCCTATACTTGTGATGGATATGAGGCGTTCGGCCGCCCTGGAGATTTGTTGAGATTGGAGCATGTGCGTACACGAAGTTATCCTGAGTTCTGTATTGATGCCCCTTACGGTAATAATACGGGCTCTATATTTATTTCCAACTACGAGGAGATGGGAATGGTTGCTTCCAAGGAGTACAACGTCACTTTCTGGTACTATGGTACGAAGTATGGAGACCCGTTGGTGCGAGTGTTGGAGGCTGAGCGTACCCTGTCGTATATGAGACCGCCGACTATTACAGGTGAGAGTCAGTTTAGAGACCCGCAAGAGGTGACAATAGAGGATTCAGAAAATGGAGACCTTGTCACAATCTACTATACGCTCGACGGCTCGGATCCCAAGTATTCTGCCACGGCTCGTCTCTATGATGGTCCGATAACGCTGACTGCCACGACAACGGTAAAGGCTTGTGCTGCCTACAAGGATCTTTGGTCGGAAGTAGTTACTAAGGAGTTTATCTGCATTAGTGCAGATGCTCCGAAGACGATCGCTCAGCTCCATTCACTTCGTAGAGATTTGGCAGCGGCCAGCATCCGCTTTGTTGATGCTCTGGTCGTGTACAAGGAGGATCTTGAAGGTGCCTACCATTACATCGTGCGTGAGGATGGCATGGCTATCGACCTTCTGAACACTACGCTCAACCTCGACCTGGGGGCGACGATCAGTGGCAATATCGTCATGGATGTGGCCTATGAGGATGGCTTTTTGACGGCTACGGATATGGAGAAGACCGATGGTGGGGCACTCACTATGACGGGATCTTCTGCAAACTTTTTGCCTATTAACAACCCAGACGTTCTGCTTGATAACTACAAAGGCGATCTTATCAGACTGGACAGAATGGGCCTCTATCATGATGAGGATGGCTCTTACGGATTGGGCGATATCTATTTCCTAACTACGGAAGACAATGAAATAAGTTATGGGGCTATTTCTAACTATGAGGAGTTTGCCAGTCAGTTTGCCGATCCTTCTGGACGGTATAATCTCATGGTATGGTACAACGAAAGCAAAGACTATTGTGCCATTGTGAGAGTGGTGGCTGTTCAGACGCCGATTGGCCCTCCTGTTATCAATGAAGCTGAGGGACTTTTTGTGGATAACACGACGGTGACCATCTTGGCAGCAGAGGGTGCTTCTATCTATTATACCACGGATGGCTCTATGCCAATACCTGATGTGGGTTCCACCCAGCTTTATACAGGTCCGTTCACCATTTACCAAACGACTACCGTCAGGGCGGTGGCAGTGAAGGATGGGTATGTCAGCGACGTGGCCGAGAGAACCATTTCGCGTCCTAAGACAATTGCTGAAATTCACACGTTGTGGGGCAGTCTGCAGAATGTGTTGGTCCGTCTGAATGATGCGCAGGTGGTCTATGCCGAGGGCAATAACTACGTCCTCCGAGAGAACGGACAGGCTCTTGACATCTTGAACACCAGTCTTCAATTGAAGCAGGGACAGTATGTGAAGGGTTATGTGAAGCTGGACATTATTGGTAATGCTGGCGTATATAGCACCTCTGATATCGCGGGTGAGACCAATCAAGATATGTTGACGATCTCGGGGGAAGAAACTGAAAAACTGATACCAATGTCCTGTGCTACCCTTGGCGAGGTGTATTACTATCCTGGCGATTTGATAACGGTCGAAAATTTGGATTGGGATGAAGGAGGGCAATACTTCTATTCCAATGTGGATGGGTATCTTAATGCTTTGTATCTGTCTAATGCTTCCGATTTCTATTTGGAGTCTGGAAAGAAGTATGACGTGGTGGCATGGTACAACCAGTCTGACTACGGTCGTCCTGTGGTGAAGGTTCTTTCCGTTGAGGCAGCTTCCTCCGTACTTGATGTGCCCACTGTCTTGGGAAAAGAAATGTTTCTGGAAACCACAACGGTGACCATCACCCACCCGGAAATAAATGCCGAGGTGAAATATACGCTTGATGGAACAGACCCGTTGAACACTACATCGGAGGTTTACACTTACACAGAGCCTTTCACGTTGACAGAGTCGGCTACGGTATGCGCCGTTGCAACTTATGAGGAAACGACCTCTGCCCTTGCTACGAAGACTTTCACCAAGGTCAGTCTCGCCGATCCTTTGACAGTTCAAGAACTTGCTAAACTCAAGGTGAGTATTGACAATGTTACGGTGAAATTGGTGAATGCACAGGTGGTCTATAGTGATCATGTGGACGGTAAGCAAAGCTATATCCTCCGTGAGTACATCAATGACAAATTCTATGCCCTTGACGTGATGGACACAGCGCTGCCGCTGACCGTGGGTGCCCTGGTGTCTGGTACGGTGAAGTTTCAAATCGACTTCAAGGAAAATCTGGCTCACGATAATGGTGTGCTGGTTGCGACCGACATAGCTGAGACCAACGACGAGAACTTGTATATTGAGGAAAGTGCCAACAAGTCTCCCAGACCGATTCCACTGGATCCAAATTCCTTCTCCAATGTTTACGACTATCCTGGAGACATCTTGGATGTGAGCGGTGTGAATGGTCGCCATGTAGATACTTATCGTATGCTTTGGAGAGACGATACTGAAGTAGCTCTTTCTAATGGTGAGGAGTATGCCATCTCAGATGGTGTCGTTTACGACAATCTGTTGATTTGGTATAACGATGTCTTTGAAGACAAGAAGGGTGCACGTGCAAAAATTGGTGGTCAAAAAGAGAGTTTAAACTATGTCTTGACGTCCGCCGGATGGGGCACGATCATCATTCCGTTTGACTGTGAGAAAATAGGTGGCTTTACCATTTATGAATGTACCCATGTGAACGAATCGGGTGTTTTGGTAATGGAAGAGCGCGATTGTTTCAAGGCCAATACACCGTATCTCCTGAAAGGGACGAAAGGCGAGGAAATAGGGTTTATTTTCGATGGCTATGCTCCTTGCCATGAGGATTCCTACACCAATGGTGTCATGACGGGTGTGTATTCTGCCCAGGAGCCTCCCGCCGACTCTTATATCTTGCAGAATCATCCTGACATGGCAGGATTGGCGTTCTATCATGTCACCGCAGGAAAGGGTGTGACCGTGAGCGCAAATCGTTGCTATGTCAATCCGCAGAGTGGTGGATTTAAGAGCATCCTGTTCCCGGATGATGAGACGAATGGCGTGACCAATGCCAACGCACTCGACTCGACGCTCGTTGATGTCTATACGACGGCGGGTGTCAAGGTGAAGCATCAGGTGGAGATTGGCAAGGCCCTCAATGACCTGCCTGCTGGCCTCTATATCATCAACAACAAGGAAATCGTCAAAAAATAAACTGCTATGGATAAGCGTAAATATATGAAGCCTACTTGCGAGGCCGTTAAAGTGAACACATCACAGTCCCTTCTAACATTAGTAAGCCTTAGCTCGCTCAGTACGACCACGTATGACGCTACTCCTGGTGGTAGTCTTGTGGGCAAAAAGCGAAACGATATAGCAAGGGAAATCGATCCCTGGAGCTGGGAATGCGTCCTTTGGGATCAGGAAGTCAATGAATTCGAGGACGAGTAGTCCTTTGGCATTGAACGCATAAACTAAGAATTGGTGTCTGTCATACGAACGGTATGGTCAGGCACCAATTCTTTCTTTCTGACGTGTCGATTACAGATGACAATGTGGAGTTAAGTTTGTACGCTATTTTGACAAACCAGAACCTGTGTCTCTTGGCTGCTGGCAGAGATAGAAAATAGCAACTTTTGGGCGGATAAAGCTGGAGGAAAGGCATGAGGAAAGGCTGCAATGAAGACTTTTGGCCTGGGATGGGCT
>ULZG01062899.1_pt1 | contig 40050 bp, 48 predicted proteins | sample 1962881 | NCBI WGS metagenome assembly ULZG01 (sample SAMEA4835883, study PRJEB28245) | human gut metagenome | biome: gut microbiome; material: fecal sample | place: Denmark | collected 2008 | reverse complement strand
GATGCAATTCCTTCTCAAATCAACATCCCGATTCCTAATGGGACGCGATATATTTAGGCGGTTTTATGTTTATAAGTTATTGATAGTCAGTAATAAGCAAATTCGTATTACAGATTAATTTAGGCTTCTGGCTGGCAAAAATCGGCAAAAAAAGCGGCTTTATACGGTACATTTTGGCGCATTATGGTATAACTTTCAGCAAATTTTCAGCAAATGGGTAGGTCATCTTTACGCCTTGATACGCGCCGCGCACTTAAAGACGGCACGTTTCCCGTACAAATAAAAGTAGGGTACGGCACTAATATTTATTTAGCAACTGGCATATACCTGTCGGCCAGTGATTGGGATGCACGCCTGCAAATCTGCATCGGTAAGCAGGCCCGTATGATAAATAACATATTAAGCGCATCACTGTTAAGAGTTACTAACCGATTAATGGAATTGCGCGAAACTGGGCAATATGATACATACACGAAAGCGCAGCTGCGCCAAATGCTAACCGATATGTCGCTAACTTCGCCGACGGTCGGCGTACCTACCTTGGGGCAATACATAGACAAAGTAGGCGCGCTTAAAACAGATCGTACCGTGGTATCATACATAACTACCAAAAACCGGTTAGCCAAATACTGCGACGTGGATAACCTACGCTTTACCGATATGTCCTATGCTTGGTTTGAGGCTTTTATTAACCAACTGGAAAAAGACGGGCTAAAACGTAACACGGTAGCCAAATACTTAAAAGTGATAAAGACGGTTATAAAATATGCTGAGGACGACGGTGTAGTAGTCAATAAAGCATATACGAAAGTAAACAGCCGCGCCGAAACGGATACCCCCATGCGTAATTTACCGGTGGAAACTTTGCGGCGTGTGCGTGATACTTATATAAAAGGAAAGACTGCCGTTTATAAAGATGCTTTTATGCTTTCATTTTACCTCATAGGCATTAATATGGCCGATTTGCTGGCACTTCCTAAAGACTGTATAGTAAATGGCCGTCTGCAATATAAACGCGCCAAAACGGGCAAAAATTACAGCATTAAGATAGAGCCAGAAGCGCAGGCAATCATAGACAAATATCCCGGAAAAAATCATCTGCTTAGTTTCGGCGAGAAATGTAGATGCTTCCGCTATAACTGTAACGATTTACTGAATAAATTAGAAAAAGGGCTTACATGGTACTGGGCGCGCTATAGCTGGGCTAACTACGCCGTAGATTTGGATATACCAAAAGATATAATTAGTGAAGCGTTGGGCCATAAGCACGGCAGTGCAGTTACGGGTGTGTATATCAAATACAGCTTAGATAAGATAGATAATGCTAACCGGCAAGTCTTAGACTATTTCGCCGAAAAATAGCCGCGCACCAGTGATACGATACGCGGCTATTCCTTAAAATTTCCGTTTCAGATACAGGAACAAAGCCCAGATTATAGCTGCTATGCAGCATAGACGGCCAACCCATATAAAGCCTGTGTTATACCACTTCATAGGCTTTTCAATATATACGGGTACTTCCACCCTAACGCTGTCTACTTTCACGGTATACAGCGTATCTACACGCACCGTATTTATACGCAGCGTGTCGGTACGCTGTTCCAGCTTGTATTTAATCTTCTCCACATACTTAGTAACCGTATCGCCTTTTTGAAAGACAAAGATACTATCACGCTGGTAGATGCTATCGCGCTGGAAAATGGCTGCAAACAGACTGTCCAGCCGGTGTTTGCTAAAGTACGTGCTATCCTGCTGCGTCTGGTACGTCGCTGCACGTCTCGTGCTGGCGCATCCGATCAGCAGCAAGATAATAAGTAAGGCGCATAACTGTTTCATGGCTACAGCTCCGTTTTGACATCAAAACAAGGACATTCTTTTATACGCTCCCACGGGTCTACTATGCCGTTATGGTTCGTATCCGGGCTAATATCTCTATGCCCTAATACTTCGGCGTCCGGGTACCGGTTCTTTAGCGCAGATACGATTTGCCGTAATGCGGTTTTCTGTGCGTCCGTCCGGTTGTCTACAGCCTTTCCGGTGCTGTCTATGCCACCGATATAGGCTACGTTAATAGACGTTTGATTATAGCCTTTAACGCCGTTGCTTACCTGCTGCTCGTCTAATAGCTGCGTAACCGTTCCGTCCGGCGGTATAACGTAATGGTATCCGGGGTTCGTCCAGCCTTTGCGCTTAAATTCTGCTCGCAAATCGGCTATAGTCTGTTTCTGGCTCCCTGCTGTGCAGTGGATAAAAATGCGTTCAATCTTTCTCATTTCCGTTATCGTTTTTAGGTTCTTTCTTCATGTCTTCTTCCGTAATAATAGCGTCCGGGTGGTCTTTGGCATACTCGCCGCGCAGTATCTTTCTTAACCGGCAGTGGTCGTCCGGGCTAAGCCTTTGCAGGCACTGGTCATCCGGTCGTAGGCAGACGCGCTTTTCTGCTTCTTTCAGTGCTAATTTCAGCTCGTTATTTTCCTGTATCAGTTTTAGGCGGTCATTTTTCAGTGTGTCTATTTCCGTGTACAGTTTGGCTACCTGCTCTTTCAGTTTATCTACTTCGCCCTGTACGCGCTTGTAGTCCTCTATCAGTGCCTCGCGCTCCACCTTAAATGCGTTTGCCTCAGCTATCCGGGTGTTAGTCTTCCTGTTTATAAGGTACTTAATAGCCTCCCATCCTCCCAGTGCCGTTATTAAGGGCACAACTGTCGTTAATATCTCTTTCATCTGTCATAATGTGTAGCGTTAATGAAATTCTGTTATCTTGCTGCTCTACAATTACCAGCCAGTGTTTGGATAATGCCTGTACTAACTCGGTGTCTAATTCGGATAGCCGCAGCACTGCTTCCGGTTCATGTTCGCTAATACGTCCCATCTCTAATGCGCTGTAGGGTTAATGTTCGTTTCCTGTACTTCTTTTTGATAACTACTACTTCAAAGTGCCCACGTATATAGATCCATTTAAACGCTTGCGGATCTATCATCTTTAGTATCTTTCTGCGCTTTGCGTATTCGTTGGCGTGCCGCATAAAGCCCAGATAGCTGTTAAGGCTATTAACCGCGTGTTCTACCTGCTCTATGGTCTCGGCACGGTTACTTTAAGGTTAAAGTTTAACAATTAACCACTAATTCAAAAATGCTGAAACGGGCCTAACCCTGATCTGGCCCGTCGCCTTAGAGCCGCTGCCCGCGTTGCCATAGCTGAGGTTCAAACGCCACGCAATGGTCGCGCTGCACTCGGTACTACTCCAGTACCACGTTTCGGCTAATTGGGTCGCTCCGTTAATCAGTGATAGGGCATAATTGATTTTACGCATATTCGCATAAATCATCATCAATTCACCCAAAGACGGTAGCCACCATCTCCCGGCAGTTAGTCCTCGGCCATTGGCATTTACGCGGCTGTAAGCATTGCAAAAGCCCGGCGCATAACTTGTCGTGTTGCACTCGCTATGCTTCACCTGTTCGGCTGTGCTTGCCTTGCCCGTCCAGTCATCCAGTGCGGTTAATCGGTCAGTAGTCGTTTTGCCACCTGCGCTTACCGCTGCGCTACTCCACGTTAATGTCGCTTCCGTAGGTGCTACCACCAGCATTTTGCCGCCCTCTACGACTAACACGCCCTCTGCTATTTCGCCGCTACTCTGATAGCTTGCCCACTTGTGCGGTTTAACCGCCAGCGGATAGTTATCACTGTTACGGTGAAACATAATAAATACGCCGTCGTTCATGGCGTTTAAGTCCATGCCTGCCAATAACGCCGATTTGAGGTTCGCCAGCGTCACTTTGGTTATGTTGCCGCTGCTATCGGTCAGTATTAAATGCTGGTCTGTGTTCACGGTTGACACGGCAGATACTGCCGCCAAAGTTTTTGTTTTTTTTGTTGCCATAATATTATGTATTAAAATTATTACTCTTCTGTTACCAAACCCGCCATTACATACCATGCTCCGTTCATTGCTTTTAGTCTTATGACTTCGTTTGCGGATATTTTTATCCTTGTGTCTCTTGACGCAGGCGATATTTTAACGGGTACGGTATTTTCGTTTATAAGTCTGCCTACCGTATTGTAGTATATGTATTGCGAGCTTGCTGCTGCCACATAAATATCTCCCATTCCTGCCCTTGTCAGAACGGATTGATAGAAGTTTAGTTCAAGACCTTCGTATGTATTAGCATCGGGTAGGTTTAGGAATTTAGTGTGCCCGGTAGCTGCAACAATGTAAAAAGTGTTTGCAGGGTCGTTTATCGGGTCTATGTTATACATTGAAGAACCTGTGTTCTGTTCATGGAATGACTTGACTGAGCTATACATCAAACTCGCATGGACTATTCCCGAAACATCAACGTTCTCAAAAGTACCGACTTTGCATATTAAAGAACCTTTCTCAGCTTTGAAGACGACATTACCTTCTTTATCTTTCATTGTAATGCCTTCCGCACCTAGGTTCTTTATAACGGCATATTTGGCAAGTAATACCGTTGCAGCCACAAGGGCTATTTTATCACCCAACTGCCAATATCCATTATTGTTGTCGGTTGTACTTCCGGGATAATTAAGAGAGTTCTTTGTATGTGACTTCTTACATAGATAAAAGTTGCCGTTATAATAGATACTATCTAAATATAATTCACCAGAAGCTCCACTATAGAACTGATAGCCGTCTCCAAGCTCATTCCAATCTTGAGGACCACGAAACACTGCTCCACGTTCACCTTTTTCACCATTATCTATAACCGATACATAAACAAGCCTTGTAATCTTGTACGTGCCGTATGTTATGATAAGGGTAATAGGTATCGTAGTGTCCCAAGTTGCTGTTGGCTGTATTCCGACCATGAGCTTATATCCATCAGTTCCATTCTGCAATATTTGCGGAGTTATCCCCACGGGGAAGCTCTCAATATTTATGCTATATCCAGAAGGCGCAACTGCAACTTTATCAATAAGGCTTATGTTTATCGTATATGTGCTGACATATTCGCTCTTTTTGTGAACGATATTGTCTTGTGAAAGCATTACTGATATGCCGTCCGTACCGTCATAAACCGTCTTGATTGTAAGTGTCTTGCTATAAGATATACCATTAACGGCAATAGTAAAAGGTAAAACAGCTGACAAATCCGCTTTATTTTGTAGGCTCAATAGGTAGTCAAATGTCTTATTATCGCTCTCAATTTTAAATGTCCAATATACGTTATTATCCAGTATATAGTGGCTATTACCTAAAGCACTACAAACAAAAGTATCATTTGTACCGTCACCATAGTTTAACTGCCTATCACCGATAAATACTTGTAATGTAATTTTAGCAGCTTGGCCAGATTTAGTGAAAACAACTGTGTCACTACCGACAATTATATTAACTGCCGGGTCACCCTTTTCACCTTTGCGAATAAATTTAACTACCTGCGTTTTGGTTACTTTTGCCATATCCTTTTACTCCACGCTTGTAATGGTTACTGATACATCGCCCCCGGCCTGCTGGCAGTGCGCCCGTGTCACTGTTTGGCTTACTTTAGGCGTATCCCTGTCCGTATTGAGGTAAACACCGGCAGCGTCTTTCAACACGAAATAAAACTGCGTATCTAAAGCCTTAGTGGACGTGCCACGCTTAACCACCACCGGCGTATAGGTCACTTGCCCGTTACCTGTCGTATCTTCGGTTATCGCCTCATCTTCCGGGTCGGGATGTGGGTCTATATCGTAGGGGTCACTTGCGTCCATCACGCCTTGAATGTCAGTGCCTATTTCGGCACCAGACCGATAAACGTGTACGCGGTATTCGCCGTAGGTGTTAATATCGTTACCCGAAACAGTAAGTGTCTGGCTGGTCTTGCCGCCTAATTCTTCCCAACCGGTAGCGCCCATTTTCTCCCATTTATAGGATAAATCCTTTGTCAGCGCATTACCGCTCTGGTAAGCCATTGCTTTAAGAATACAGCTGCCGCCCTTTTCTGTTATAACGAAATTCTTTGTGTCGCCTGCTGCGATAGTGACATGGTAACTGTTGCCTGTTGCTTGCTGTATCGGTATGGTATATGTGGCCTGTATCTTGTCGCTCTGTGTGCCATAACTGATAGTGGCCACCATTTTAATTACAGCCGGCGCGTAGCCTGCCAGCTCCGCAATGTTTTTAAGGATTTGCAGACCGTAATACATTTGGTCGCCGCTGGGTGATACTGTCTTGAAAAAGCCTGCGAAAGTGCCTGTAGATACACCGCCACTGAAATTAATCTTTTGGTCGTTGAAATAATACTCCATAGCGTCCGGGTCTGCTACGCCCTCGGCTACTCGGCTGCTGGTGCAGACGAAATAAAGTATAGGTTTCAGCGTTTCAAAATTCGGGTACACAGCGGTAACGTCATTAGTCGTACCCTCGTACTCTTGGTACAGGTCGCCGCTGGGTGACATGATAACAGCCGTATAGGTTCCGGCCTTGCTGATAAACTTAATAGTTCTACTGGTGCTCGCTGTACTCATTGTTAAGCCTCCGTTTCTTCGTTAATGGTTGTGGCTGTTCCTGCTACGTCTGCGGTTTCTTCCGTACTGTCAGTGTCGGTAATTTCCTGCGCATCCTCTGCCATGTCCGGGCTTTCCGTTTCGGGCTGTTCCTGCGCTTCACTCTCTGTATCGGCTGGCTCTTGCGTTCCAGCTTCGGTTTCATCGCCCGGCACCTCTATTTCATTCCCCGTATCGGTATCTTCTGCCGGTTCCTGCACATCCTCTATAAACCGTGGGTCAGTGGCGATAGGCAGTTTTCTTAATACCGTACCGTCCTGTTCCTCTTTTGCCTCGTGCGCCTGTAGGGATATACCGCCAATTTGTGCCAATATGCTCGGCAGTTCAGTTAACCTGCCAAATGCAAGCATATCGGCCTGCCACAGCAGATAATTACCGTCCGCAACTTGGTTGCGGTCATTCTCTAATCTTAGGTGTCTTGCCACCTTTGGGTTTACTTTAATGTAACGTGCCATATAATCAAACTTTTAGTGAATAACCATAACTGCGCCGTCAGCGTCACACATCACCGCGCCGTCGGCATTGTCTATAAGTGCGCCGACATACCCACGGTCTTTAACGTCCAGACCGATAACAGCCCCGTAGTTTTCATCCATTTTAGCTGTAGGGATTATCGGGCTTATGCCGTGTGCCACCAGTGAATAACTTAGGCTTCCACTTGCCTTGTTTGTGGCTATGTACCACAGTGGTAGCAGTTCTTTTTCCGCGTCCTCTATCTCTCCGTTAGTGGTTCGGATAATGGCTGTTGGTGCTATGCTTAGTATGCCTGCCGGGATGTTGTAGGGTACGCCCGTCATGTCAAATTCAAACTTCGGTATGCGCCTAACGAAACTGATAACCGCCTGTGGGCTTGCATCGGTCAAAGCCACGCTGCCGGGGTTGCCGTCTGCGCTATATTTAACCCTGCACCGCAGATACATTTCAGTACCCATCAGACGTTTGTTTACCGTCACCGTGTTGTCATCATTAACGGTTATGTCGTAATCCATCACCGTATCTGTTTCGGCTTCGTGCCAGCTACCATCTTCGCCCTGCACTTCCCACACCAGCGCATATTTGCTGCTGGGGCATACTTGGTCGCCCAGCCAGACGGTAGCCGTGACGGTCTGCGCCTGCCCGTCCGTCAAAGGATTAAACACGGTCTGGTCTGCCGCATCCAGTTCTACCCTTATCTGGTCGGATGCACTGCTACAGCTGATTAAGTAGCTGCCTTGTATGATTAAAACCTGTCCGTTTCTATTATCCACATACTCGGCATAGAACACCAGTGTAATAGGTATTTTAGGCTCTGCGTTTTTCTTCACTCTGATACGCCCTGCATCGCCGCCGGTTGTGGTAATCTCATAACTGACATTATTTGCGTCTATCAGTTTTTGCGTGCCGTCTATGTTCTCATACCAGCGTATGTTTGTCAGCGCATGGTTAATGCATCCTGCTGCTAACACTTCGTCTTTATCCAACACTGATACTACAGGCTGAATTATTAACGGTGTCAGCGTATAGTCCGGCGTGTACTCCTGCGTGTCGGTACTATAGTTCTGTTTGTCCGGCACGCTTCCAACTACAGCAAATGATATTTGCAGTTGTAGCGGCTTCCAGTTAAAATCAAATCTTCTTGTTTTCATGCCATCCGCAGTTAAATAAGTCCTAAAATAATACCTACGTAATCTGCCAGCAGGTCGCGTTTGTCAAACGTGCCTTTTTTCAGTCGCTTATCCCAGATATATTCTTTGCCCAAACCGATAGCGGCAGTAATCAAAACCGCCGCCCACAAAGGCAAAAAGTTACCTAACACCTGCATAATCACCATGCAGCAGATAATGTGCAGCAAACCGTCTGCTCCGAAATAGTCTATAATCTTTTTCATATCGCATACCTTTCTACTAATACTGGAAAACTGCGCTTTCGGTACCAGCTTCGTTACCCATACCGTCACGCAGCGTTACAGTAGCTATGAATTTTAGCGTTTTAGGGATATATCCGTTAAAATCGCAGTCGGCTACTGTAAGGTCTATAGACTTGCCCTCGTTGGCTCGTTTTAACGCCCATGCCGTATCGGACGCTATACGCTCGTTCCCGTCTGCATCCTCGCTATACCGTGTCCACTGCACATCTGCATCCAGTATGTCATCGGTTATGTCAATGTTATACAGCTTGGCTATGATGGTAAGTGTCAGCGCAAACCTATCGGGGTCAAATATGTAGTCCGTATCGGCAAACTCTACGGTAAACTCCGGGTTGCCCTCTATCATCGCCCAGTCGGTGTTATTCCATGCCGGGGCCGTCTTTGTGCCGGTCTTGGCGCATCGGTACTTACACCCCATATACCACACGTCCGAAATCTCGTACTGCCCGGTAGTGGGGTTCAATGCCTTGCAGTAGTAGTCCGCATCTTCGCTCCACTGGCCCCGGTCTATTATCTCGCATACCGGCTGGCCTTGATAGTCTATGCGTATAATGTCCTGCACTACCAGCCCACGCGCATACACATAGTCCTGCCCCTCGATAATAGGCAAGTCCATCGCTAACAGGAACTCCGGCAATGTGCCGAAAGTAGCACCGTAGTTTGCCGTGTCTATGATAGGCTTTGTTACCCCGGTAAGCCGTACTATACGCCCCTCGGTGCTGGATAGGTATATGCAGCTCTGCCGTTTTGTGTCGGTCTGGTTTCCCCACCGGGCTATCTTCATCATTTCGCACGGTGGGTAATTCGTTCCTGCCGGTACTTCGCTATCCGGGTATAACGTCACCTCGATATAGTTGTTAGCAGTATTCACACTGTTTACACGCATCCAACTGGTGTAATATACGCCACTTCCAGTAGCCAGCGTGTTAATGATACCTTTTAGCACATTATTAGGATACTGCGCCGTAAAATAGCCCTCCCATTTACTGCGCAGATGCAAGCCGTAGCAATTATCGCCCAAATCGTCCACGCTCTCTATGGTATCGGCTTCCGTCAGTATCTGGTCGCCCTCTATGGCTGATAGGCGGTTTATTATCAGCTCCATGCACTCAAAGTAGCTGCGTACCCGGACGCTTTCAAATTCGGCGTTCCCTAATTCGTCTATGCCTGCGCCCTTTCCTGCGTACAGGGATTTAATAAACTCGCCAAACTGCGCACCGCCTTTGAATAAGGACAACCCCAGCACGGTAAGCATTTTTTCAAAGGTCAAATTACCTTTGGCTACATCGTCTGCCAGACGTGACAAAAACTGCTTCCTAACCGGACTGTCTTCCGTTAAGTCATAAGCCATGTCTGCAAAACCAGCCTTTACTTTTTCGGTTACTCGCTCGATAATGTCGTTACCCTCATCGTCTTGTGTTTCTTTGTTTTGCGTTAAATACAAATAACCGTTAGCATCCGTTGTAATCTTATCCAAATCATTCTTGTTTGCGTGTGTGTGGTCTGTCGCGCTAACCACATTGCCACCACCGCCAACGCTTACAACAGTGCTGCCACCGCTACCTGTGCTTTCGCCTCCTAACTCTCGCAGACGTTCACTGCGCGGACGTGCGCCGCGCTTATATGTTTTTAGTTTATATTCATATACTGTCATAGCCTCTAATCATTACGGGTATATTCATCTGGTCTTAGTTCTATAAATGTAGTGTCGCTGGTGTCCTTAATCACATCCTGCACATCTTCCACAAGTATAAACTTTTTGTCACCTTGATTATCTTCTTTGTATGTGGCTATAGGGTCGTGCGTTATCTGTGCTTCGCCGCTTAATGTCGTGCGGCGTTGCCCAAACTGACTATATAACGTGCCTATTAACAAATCTTCTACCTGCGTTGTCCGCCCTGCTCGTGTCAGCTCCTTAATCTGCTTCCATGTAGAAGCGTCAAAATATGCCCCTCTTGCAGTCGGCACACCCTCCGCGCTCGTACCGCAAATAGTGTCTATCTCTATAGCCTCCTTAGCCGCACTATTTATCTCCGCATTATATTCTACATCATCGGTGCTTATGGTTTGGTCAAACTGCGTATTGTTCATAATCTCTATTTCCGGGATTTTCATCAAAACCCAGCTTACCTTATTCCACAACCCCTTTGGCCCATTTTCACTATTCGCTAAATCCGTTCCCTCATTCACAATATACCAACCGGGGCCGCGTACTTCTACCCATAACTTACCGCCACGTCCTCCGTAGTTCGGATATGGTATGTACTGCCCAGCCTCGGCATTTTCCATCACGGATATTAACTGGTTTTTATGTGGATTTATAGCCGGTCTGTTCTTTTTCCATCCTAATACGCCGCTGGTGTCTACATGGTCTTTTGCATCGTAATAGCACAGATACCCCCAATCATTAGGACTACTGTCATTTGTATATGTTACCCAGCTGCCATACGTCCCGTTAAGTGTTGTTACAGGGTTGCTTATACTCTGTTTTACTATGCTTCTGTTAGTCCATACATATATCGTATCGCTTCCGTCCGGCTGAAACTTAATCGTAACCGGCACATATATAAAATTCCCATAGGTGTTAAACAGATCGTACCAGTCTTTTTGCTCGGCACCTTTCATCAGATTTGCTGCGGTTTCAAACGGGTTAAACCGTGGGTCTAACAGCAAATCTATGGCGATACGCACTATTAGATCTTTAGACGCAGCTACCGGTGGCAGCCATACTTTACTTGTCTTGAAAAGTGCAGGGCCTATGCTGTCAATAGAAGTACCGGGGATATTTCCGTTACCATTTCCCTTGCTCTTAAAAAAGGCACTCCAACCACTTCCCCAGCTCTGCTTTATTCCCTGTACAGACTTCCAATAAATCGCGATACCTTCGCTTTCCGTTCCATCATACTGCGGTACTATCTTAAAAAAGCGTACATTCTCGCCTAACTCTGCGGTGTTTCCCTCAGTGGCAGTCCATATAGTAAATCCGCAGTCTGTAGCGTCTATCCAATCATCCAATACTGTACCATAATAATATGAAAAATAGTTTGCCCCGTTTTTGTTACCGCCTGCCAGATTATTAAGTGCCATTAGTGACGCATCGGTTTCTATACTTTCCGGCCAGCATTTATCCGGCAAAAGGTTTCCACTTTGCGCGTAGGTACTCCACGTTATTTTTGCATTGTTATACACCTTATCCACACCCATAGTCTGACTGTCGCCATCCCAGACTATCTGCTTTACATCAGCCTTGCTGTATAAGCCGTTGAGGTCATAGACATATATCTTTCCGCAGCGTTGTATCATACGCAATGCCAACGGCTGCAAAACGCCCTCGATAACTTCTGCCAGTGTTGATGCTTCGCCGTCCTCGTCATAAAAATTATCACTTCTTACCTGCAAAGACTTTAGGCTTAATGCGCTGCCAGACGCTGTTAGCTGCGTACTAATCAGAGTATCGTCTATGCCACCACAGTTTATACCACATCGGCCGGCACAGTAGTTAACAATCTCATAAAGTGTTCGCATATCGGCCAAATCATACTTTAACCTATCCAACACGCCAAAGTCGCTAAAAGTCAAACTGACTTCATAGCCATTTAGCATTTCATACGGTTCTTCGTAAAACTCCGTATCTATGCAGCCACTCCAGTACAGCGAATTGTTACGGTAAATATCCAGTCTTACGCGCCCCACTTCTATGCTGTACAAATCTTCATAGGTTCGGTCGCCGGGGCTGATTATTTTAAGCGTTGCCACACTGCTACAAATAACCTCCTCTTTACTCTTATTGCCCCATTCGATAACCAGCGGCTCATCTGCCGGAAATTCCAAACTTCCTATGGTATCAAATGCCGCATCTGCTTCCTGCAAAATTTCAACGCGCCAAATTACACTTGCCACGCTGACAAATTCACCCATATATCGTAAATGCTTCATGTTAGTTACGCTTAATAATTTCGTTTTCCTTATTCAGAATACCTACCAGCGTGCGCCCTTTAATCTTAAACTCAACCCTGCCGAAGTCAATGCCTGCCGGTTCTTTTAGCATACCGCGTAACTTATCCAGCGGTGCGATAACTTCCGGGTTTCCGCTTGCCCCTGCATATTCGCCAACCATAGCCAGCGTGGGGCCGGACGCTATACCACCCTCTGCCAGCATAGGAACACCAGCCGCCGCCACTACAGCTAACATGGACGCAACAAAACCGGCACCTATGCCAAAACCGACAAACGGTATCGAAGCGTGTGCGGCCATGTACTTTGCGGCTGCTAATTCTTTCCAGCTCGCAGCCTCTAATTTGTTAGCTACTATAACAGTCGCAGATGAAGTCGCATCAGTAGCCGCAGCCGTTGCGCGTGCCGTTGACGCTGTAGTTTCTGCCACAGCCTCTACACCTTTTGTAGCTGCGTGCGAGGCACTGGCACCCGTCAATAACCCAATAATACCAACTACTGTTTGTATGCCATTGTACAGCCCTATAAAGCCGTCCACAATGCCTGTTACCAGTTGCCATGCGTTGCCGTTACCTTTCAGTGCATCGGTTATTCCCTCTATGCTGCTGCCGATACTCTTAATGCCGCCCCAGCCGTCCTGCAAAGCCTTGCTTGTACTAACAGCCGTTTTTTCGGCTTCCTTTCCTGCGTTCCTAATCGCATCGGCTTTTTCGTTCCATGCCTCTATCTGCCGGTTAATCAGGGCGGCTTCATCTATAGTGGCAGTCTGTAGTTTGTCGTTAAGTATCTGGATATTATCGCCTATCTCTTCCAGCGTGTTCGCGCTTTCGTTTACTTCCGTCGGTTTTCCTGCCTCCTTTATCTTATTGGCGTATTGTTCCCACAGCTTTATCTCCTTGTTTATTTCAGCTGCTCTTTCCTGTGAGGCGGTTTGCAGCTCCTTATTAAGTGCCTGTATATTCGCCTCAAACCCTTTTAATGTCGTTGCATTTTTATCATACGCACCAGCCAAATTATTTACATCCTCGGTCGTATCTTCAACCGCTTTTCCTGCATTTTCTATCGCATCGACTTTTTGCTGCCATAGTTCTATTTCCTTGTTTATTTCAGCTGCTCTTTCAAGTGACGCGGTTTGCAACTCCTTATTAAGTGCCTGTATATTTTCGTTATATTCTTTTAAGTTGTCCGCTGCGGCATTGTACACCGGCTCTGTTTTTCCTGCGCCCTTGCTTTTCTTACCAGTCGGGGTGTAATTGTACCTGCCCGTGTCCGTCTTGCCACCGCTTAAATCTATTTTAGGTGCTGTGGTCTTAGGACGCAACACATCTACTGTCACCTCCACTTTCTTGCCGCCCAAACCCAATATGTTTTTAAGCCATTCCCACGCCTCCTTACACTTTTCTACCAGCCACTCGAAAGCCTTAGCCAAACCGTTCATAATGGCATTTGCCAGCGGCTTAATGCCCTCCCAGACCTTATCGACAATCTTCCTAAAGCCCTCGCAGTTCTTGTATGCCTGTATCAATGCCGTTACCAGTAAGCCGATAGCGGTAATGATTAAGCCGATAGGGTTAGCCGTCAGCACCAGATTAAGCACCTTTTGTACGGCAGTCCATGTGGTAGTAGCGATAGTTACCATTTTCTGCGCAGCAGCCACGGCCACTATGCGCGTCTTTAATATGGCCTGCTGTATATTCATAGCCTTAACAGTCTTAATCAGACTGCCTATGCCCATAGCCGCCATGCCTATTTGTGCCGTCAAATCCACATAGGGCTTTACATCTGTGTAGATAGCCGACAAATCTATAAGGCTGGTTAGTCCATTCTTTATGTTTTCCTGCGCCTGTATTTGTCTTTCCTGCTGTTCTGCCGTTCCCTGCGTAGCCGCTTTCACTGCGTCCATGTTCAGCTGTATGTTTGCCAGCGTCTTTATATACTCCAGTCCTGCGTCTTCGCCCGGCCCACCGAAAATGTCCGCTATGGCAGTGCCTACGGCTGCGCTGTTTGCCGGTAGCTCGTTCAGCTTGGCTGCAACCATCTGCATAACGTCAAATGTAGTTATGCTTCCGGCTTGCAAATCCGCCTGCACCTGTTCTGCGGATATGCCTATGTTATTCAGCGCATCGGCAGTGGCTGTAGTCATTTCGCGTATGCGCAAATTACCCTCCTTGATAACATCCACGCCCTTGTCGGAAAATACGCCCTGTGTGGCTGCGTTGGTCGTAATGGCTACAAAATCCTCCGCAGATAGCCCGGCTTCCTTGAAATAGCGCGGATATTCTTTTAACGTGTCCAGAAACTCACCGTTTGCGTTTGCTCCGCTAACAAAGCCATCCTGCACTAACTTCATGGCGTCCTCTATGCTAATACCAAAGGCTTTGGATAGATTGTTTGCGGACTGTAGCACCTCGTTAAAGTCTGCGCCAAAATGTTCTGCCACCGCCTGTACGTTGTTGCGCAGTTTCAGCATTTCATCGCCTGTTTTCCCGGTCAGCTGCGTTATCATTATGTTAGCCGACTGTAAGCCCCTCATGCGGTCTGAAAACTGCGACAAAGCAGACGAAACATTACCGATAGTGTCCGTTATGGCACTAATCGCCTGTACGCCTTGGCTCCAGTTTATCAGCGACTTTTTAAGGTTGTCTGACTGCGTTATGGTGGACTGTATTACCTTTTTCAGCCCGTCCGCATCGGTTATCAGTTCCTTAAACTCCTTGCTGTCGCCGTCTATCTTGAATGTTATGCTAATAGTGCTTTTGCCTGCCATAGCTGCTGTTATATAAGTTCGTCACCTAATTTCTTTACCAAATCGGCCATCCGTTCACGCTGTTTATCCGGCGTAATCCGGGCCTGTTGTTTCTTCGTTTTCGCCTTATCCCACGGAAAAGGCAGTAACTTTTCCGGCGTTACCTTGTGCCGCTTATCCAAATGCGGCTGTATAACAATGGTAGCCAGTAAGCGCATCCGTTGCCAGTTGTCCTTAAAATCAGTATCGCGCTGCTCTGCATAGGCTTTATAGACCGCCGCAAATTCTTCAAAATCCAATTTGCAGAAATCGTCATAACTTAGCCGTATGCAGCCCAGCGCGATACCCAATAAATCTAATATGCCGTAGGGCTTCAGCTTTTTTTTTCTAACCCATCTGCATTATCTCCGTTCGTACCGTTGTTCTGCTGCATCTGGTTTGCCCATGCGGTCATGTCCTCTGGGTTAAGCGCATCCGCAAACTCCATTAACGACATCTTAAAGTCTATGCCGTCCGCAGCCGAAGCGGACGCGACACAGCAGTACAGGTATGTACACAAATCGGCTAAACCGCTGTTGGTAATCTCCGTTACCTCCTTGCCGGTTTCTTTCTTAAACCGAAGCATAGCCCCCATAGTCGGCCTACAGGGGTATGCCTTTCCGTTAATCGTAACCTCGACTTTTGCCATACTATCAACCTCCTACGCCGGCTGCGGCATTTTCGGTGATAGCACTTTCATCCAATGTGGTAGGCTCACCGTCATTTTCCAAACTGATACTATAGGTGCTGTCATCCTGCGCCGGATCTGTGCGCTCCAGCGAAGTAATAACGCAGCCACCCTCCAGATAGGGTTCATCGCTGTTATCACGTTCCATGCACTTAACCGTTACCGGCTTGCCTGCTTTCCACAGCGCAAACAGGGTCTTAAACCCACATTCCGTTTCGTCATAGAATACCAGACCCTCGGCACTGATAGAGTACGACAAACCTACTACGCCTTTCTTCTTCCACAGTCCGCTACTTAGGGGTGCGGACGCTACAGGCTTAACCGCACGCTCTTTGGTTTCGCTGTTGAATGTGGTAGTATGCGTAGTGCAACTTCCAACGGCTTTACCGTTTACATACAGCAGCATATCGCTACCGTTACAATATCCGCTTTTTGCCATATTCTTTACATCTTAACATTAAACACTAATTGCTGTACATAGGCATCATCCTGCCATGCTTCCTCGCTGTCTGCCAGATAGCAGCTGCGCATAACCAAACCGTCTTTCTCGCCCTGCGCTCCATCCAGCGCATCGCGCACGGCTTCTGCCAGTTCCACGCCCTCCGTATAGTGCTGCGTATAGCAAAGTATCTCAATGCCCACCGTGTCAGCACCGCGCCTGCCTTTTGCCGGTTCCTGCTCCAGTTGTGTACGCCTGTACACTATGTATGGCAGTTCCGCGCTATCTTCCACCACTGGAAAGACTTTTTTTGCACGTGCGGCCACTTCTGCGTTATTAACCAGTATATCCCGGATAATTTCACCGGCACTTAAACTTGACTTACTTACACCCATACTTTTGCGCTATCTTTAAGACATTATCAGTTACCATGTCGTGAATGTCGGCAGTAACAGTATCTCTTACGTCATTCAGCGTTTGCGACATAAAGCCGTAACGCCTCATCCGTCCTGTACGGTGCGCAGACCTGCGCCGTGCGGCACGTTTGCCGCCGTTGCCTTTGGTCTTTCGCTCCTGCGTTCCATCCTCAACCCAGATTAACACTGGCTTTTTGAGGCCTTGGCGGTTCGTGTGAAATCCTGCTTCCCCCTTGCCATTCTTCCCGGCTTTCTTTGTGCCTACCGTAACCCGAAATCCTGCTTTGCGCTTGAATACTATCGCGCGCACGCCTTTTTCCAAATCCTTGTTAGAACGGACGATGTTACGCAGATTGTTTATCGCCGTCTTTCGTACCTTGTTGGCTTCCCTGCGAAAGCCGCCCTTTATCACTTGTAATCTGCGTTTCGGCTCCAGTTCAGCAAATAACTGCTGCAAATTTCTATCATCGTAGGCTACACTTCGTGCCATAGGTAACTATTCGTTTACTCGTTCACATAACAGGGTTTTATAGCCCTTATCCAAATTCGGTACTATGTTCGTCACGGTATAAAGATAACCGCCCAACTGCTGCACCCTCCAGTTTTCCTGCACCGGGTGCGCATCCCGTATATTAAATTCTACGGTGTAGTCTGGAAAATGCTCCCCGGCTTCCTCGCTTCGGCTACCTGTAGCCCTAACCCTTTCAGCCCATACGGTGCGTGTCTTGGTATATTCCACCTTTTCAGCACCCATGCGGTCTGTGGTTCGCTTCGGTTCCAGTAATTCCAGCTTATATTTCAGTGCGCCTGCCCTCATTCCGTAACGTCATCTACCAGTTTGCGATAAGGTTTAATTAAGGCTTGCAGTGTATATGGCACTTCCGCCATCTGCACGCCGCTAACGGCTTCGCGCTGGTTGTACCAGTGTCCGGCGATAAGTAAGACCGCCTGCTGCAAATTGGCCGGCAAATGCTCTCCGTCACCCATCGCCAGCAGCTCATCAGTGCTGCGGTTGGTTGCCGTGGTAACATACAGTTCTGCCGCATCCAACAAATGCGCTAAATACTGGTCATCATCGCTAAAGTCATCAGCGCGAACGTGCGATTTAAGTAGTGCTATATCCACTGTAGCCATAATCAAACAATCTTATAAAACTAAACCTATGTTCCTAATCTCATTAGCCGCCTACACCTGCCGAAGTCTTAACCTTTGCCAGTGCAAAGGCTTCTTTACGCAGCGTAGTAGTGCCATAGTTCACGTTCAGCACAAAGTCCACAGCGTCTTTGCGTGCTTGGCTGTACGGGTCTATGATAAACGAAATGTCGCCAAACAGACCCATAGGCTGATAACGCCAGTCGCCCAGACCTATATAGCCCTCGCCGATATAGTTTGTAGTGAACACTGGCAGACCTGCGATATGGTCGTTTTCGCAAACCATAATGCCGCTGCCTGCGTCTTTCGGTGTTGCCTCGGCGATAGCTTTCTGCGCCTTAGTCATCACCCAGCAAAGGTGTTCACCGTCAACGCCGGTAGCCAATACCTTTGCCTTAATCTTGTTGAACTCCTTAAACGTGGGTTCTTCGCTGACTTCTATAGTGCTGCTTGCCAAAGCCACGAACGGGCCTACCAGTGTCGTAGCACTCGTAACCTTTGTAGTGCTAAACATGATTTTGTTAAGCAGCATAGTAACCGAAAGCGGCATCAGCTTCTTAACAATCATTTCTACCACGCCCTCGGTCTGGTTAATCGCCTGCCGTGTAACCGGGATAGCGATACCGATACGCTGGGGCGAAGCGGTCAGTTTCGACATCTTGATTTTGGTGTCACTCAATGCCACGCCCTCGCCCTGTATCGTAGCCTCCACAGTTTCGTAGGTGGGCCAGATGTAATCACCTGCCAGACCTGTAGGCATAGGCAGACCGACTTTATCCAAAATCAGCCCCTCTACCAACGGGTCTAAAATGTCCTGCACCTTAACAGGCACAATTCCACCGGCGGTAGTATCTGCCACCATTACCAAATCACGCACCAGCATAATTTGCGTCTGACGGCCTGCCGCTACATTTTCGCGAATAATGCGGTTTGCCTCCTCTACGGTGTTGGGGTTCTCGCGCAGTTTTTCTACTGCCACTGCCTGCATCTTCATTTGCAGCAGCTGGTTTTCACGCAGTAGCGCGTTATACTCGGCGGTTTCCGCTTCTGTACGCTCGCGCTGCTCTTTCTCGCACGCATCGGCTATTTCACCGATACGGTCGCAGTTGGCCTGATACTTATTAACCAACTCACGCACATTTAACGTTTTTTCCTTTTTCATACAAAAACTAAACTTTAAGTGGTTAAACATTCGTTATAGTGATAGCGTTGCAGCACGGCGCATTTCACGTACTTGCTCACGCACTTTCTTTTCCAATTCCTTTTTAGTGTCTGGCTGTTCCGGCTCTCGCAGTTCCCTAATCAGTTCGCGCGCCTCTGCCTCGCAGTTGGTATCTGGATATGCAGGGTCAGCCGCCAGCGTGAAATCATATATGCCGGTTATCACGTTAACCGTATATGTTATGATAGTCTTACCATCTACACGCTGTACGGTTCGCTGCACATACGCGCTGTCATAGTAGTGTGTGCTGAAAGCGAAACTACAGCCGGATATATCACCGCGCCTTACCAGTTCCAGTGCCTTGTCACCATCTACAGTGTTCGGGGCCTCAAACTCAAAGTACACGCCTTTGTCATCCACGCCGTATGTCAGTGTGCCTGCGCCGTTCTTGCTCCGTGCCAAAATCAGCTGCCGGTCGTGAAACATCGTCATCTTTATGTCGCATCCGTCCAGCAGTTCTTTAGTCACTGCGCCCGGCGCAATAACTTCGCGTGCTTCCTCATCCTCATAATCGTACAGCGGTTCGGACGGTACGCCAAACAAAATAGCATAGCCGGTAATGGTTCTACTGGCCGCTCCGCCCTCTGGGGCTTCACGCACACGCAAATCGGTAACGGTATGCAGTATGCGGTTTACTACTGTGTCTTTATTCTTCGCCATTGCTTGTATCTCCGTTTTCGTCCGGTTCATCGCCCGGCTCTTGGTTAATGTCTGGTTCGGGTTCTGCCGGTTCCTGTGGTTCCGGCTGCGCGGTCTGTTCCTCTATGCTCTTGAGGTTTGCCGACACCATAACGGTATCGCCGCCCTCCACGGCTGGTTTATTTTCTTCCTGCCTCCATTCGTTTACAGTGTACAGACCTGCGGCTATCGTCTGGGCTTGGTACTTAATGCGGCTATCCAAATCACACGCATACAGACCGCGCCGGTCAAACTGGAATTTCCGTTTGCAGCACAAAGACGGTGCGACTAATTTCCTGTGCAGCTCCACTTCGATTTTGCGCAGCAGCGGATTTAGCGTGTTGGTAAGGAAAGCCACGTTAGCCATTTCCGCAGACTTGTAGTTATTGCTGGTGTCATCGAACACAAAGGACGGATGCACGCCAAAGAAACGGCATATCTCGCGCACACTGAATTTGCGTGTTTCCAGAAACTGCATATCAGTGCTGCTTAGTGATATAGGGTTAAACTTGGCCTGCCCCGGCAGTGATACTATGCGCTCGCCGTTCCTAAACCTGCTATCCAAATCGGTAGCCGTTTTCTGTAGTTCCTTGTCTTGGTACTCCCCGAAGCCGCGCACGCTCGTATCGTTGCTGACTATGCCCCGGACATTACCGCCATTAGCAAACCTGTTTAGCGTTTCTTGGTCGCCTGTGCTGGTTATGCTTAATGCTATACGGGCAAACCCCAGTGTAGATAGGCCGGTTTTTCCATCGTAACTGTAGTTTTTAATGTGCAGTATCTCGCTTTCATCATATACGCCACTAATGCCAGCGTGTACATCGTTAATCGTGTAGGTGTCGTTTACCGTGTCATGCGCCACGCACGCCGGGTCAACCAGTGCCAGCCGCCCAACTTCCATAGTATTGTAGTCATAGACCGGCACGATATAGGCATTACCACGCAGCATGACATACCGCACTACCATCTGCCAGAAGTCTATCGCCGAAAGATATTCGCACGGCTGTACATTCAACAGATAGTGCATACGGTCGCTGCGGTCTTCCACAAAGATGTTACCCTTTTTGCGCATATACTGCACTGGCAGACTTGCCACGCTGTCCGCTAACAGGTTCACGCATCGGTAAACCGTAGCGACATTCAGCGCGGTATCGGATGCAAGCAAAGGAATACCGCCCGTGCGTGGTGTCTGCGCCGGTTCTGCGCCGCTTCCGTCAGTGTTGCTGCGCCTAAATAAATTCCGTATGTTGGTAAAAATACCCATTTCAAAAATAAAACGTTTCTATCCTACACGGAAAAGTCGGTATCTGGTACCAGCCCCGAAAAATTTTTATCGCTCGTAGTCGATAAACAGACGCATACACATCAGCATAGTTATCACGCCGTCTATTTTCTGGTTCGCTTTGCGCTTCACCGGCTTGCAATTCTCCAGCTTGTCACTATCCAGCACCGCATTTCCAAAGCAGTAGGCGTTAATAGGGTTGTCGTTTATGAAAACATGGCCTGTCTTTGCCCCATGCTCAAAACTTTCTACCGGCGCGGTAAACACTCCGTAGGTCTGCCGCACTCCCTTAATCACATTGCCTGCGCCGGACGCTGCCAGCATATTTATAACTTCCTGCGACTTCCACGGATCGTAGCCTATGCCCAGCACCCGGACGTGCTGGTTAAGATACAGTACATAGTCCACTATGCGCCTGTAGTCTATCACATCGCCGTCGGTAAGTATCAGATAGCCTTTTTCTGCCCACACCCTATACAGCTTTTCGTTAGGGTGTCCAGGCAAAGCACCAGCCGGGAAAAAATAGGACGTGTGGAAAAAGAAATTTTTATGCGCAGCGTCATACATACCCATAGTCACCGCGCTAAAGTCATCGCTTTCGCTTAGGTCTATCGCTACCATCGCATCGGGCCGTCCTTTAATACCGTCTATGTTTATCGGCCTGCTTATGTGGCGTGCCAGTGTGCTACTAATCCAACTGCGCTGCTCATTCTCGGCATATAAATTTAGCAACTTGGTACGGAAAGCTAACATAGCCTCACTGCCGTTACGCAGCGCGTTTTTGTACTCCTGCCTGTAGAAATCCATGCTTACCGTCACACCCAAATGCGGATGTACTTTGCGCCACGTGCTTTCCGCATCTTCGGGGTCGTCTAAATCCGGCTCGAAAATATGCACAAACACGCTGTCATCTTCATACTCGCCCAGCAATACGGATTTATAGCCCTGTAGCATTTCATAAAACGGGCCGTCGAACACGTCAGACGCGGTGGTTATTATCACGGTCAGCGGATTTTCACGCACACCCATAGACGTAGTTAGCACTGTCAGTAGTTCACTGCTGCGCGCTTGGCTAAATTCGTCCATAATAACCGTGCTTGCGTTCAGTCCGTCTTTGGTTCTGGCGTTGGCGGTAAGGCACTGCGCAAATGCCGTGCGGTCTTTCCTGCGGCTCTTAATGGTCTGTTCGTTCACTATGTACCTGCGTTCTTTCGGGTCTAACTTCCGCATACAGCCGCGTATCACGTCAAAGCATTTTTTCGCTTGGTCGTTGCTGTTCGCACCGGTGTAGCTCTCGGCGTTTGCATCGCCATACAGCAGGTCGTATATAGCCAGTGACGCTGTGCTGGTTGTCTTGCTGAATTTGCGCGGCACATACAGCACCACTTCACGCACCACACGTTTGCCGTCCTGCCAGAACGCAAATATGCTGGCAAACTGGAAAGCCTGTACAGGGGTCAGCTTGTAGCGTTGCTGCCCTGCCTTGCCCGGAAAGTACAGACTTTCGTACAGGTCGAAAAACTGCCACACCTCGGTAGCGTTAATGCCGTATTTGTCGCACAGTCTGAAAAACCGCGCCACCGCCAGCTGCTCATACAGGTTATGCCCGTCTGGGTTGCCTGCCACTTCACGCACATAGCCGTCTAACCGGCTATCCACTTCGGTTAGTCGGTAACGGTCTATGTCGGTACTTGCCAGCAGGTCGGTAACGTCCGCTTTCGCTTGCCGTAGTTTGTCCTTTTCTTCCTCTGTCATTCTTTGGTGTCTGGCTTGATAATCTTCGGCTGCTTGCGTTTCTTGGCTAATTTCTTGGTAAGGTTAACCAGTGGGTCATCTTCCACCTCTCCTGCCAAATCCTCTGCCGTCAGTCCTAACGCTTTCATCTGGCGCGTTACCAGTTCCTGCGCTTCTTTGGCTATCTTGAAAACAGGATGTGGGGCCAGCTTTTCGCCGTACCGGGTTTTCTCCCACACGGTCGTTTCGGTTAGCGTGTCTATCTGGTCGTTTGCCATTTCCAAATTTCGCAAAGCACTGGCAAGCGATATTACCTGCATATCCAGACCTTTGCTGTACAGTTTGTGGGCTTTCAGCACCTTTATTATCTCCGTTTTGTAATCATTAACAGTTTTCGCCATTATTGCTGTATTTTTATTCGTTTTCGTCCAAAGTTCCGCAATTTCAAAAATTTTCTCACACACTTAAAAGGGTGGGGGCGAGGTTTAACGGCACTACCCCCGTCTTAAAAAAGCACCCCCGGCCTAATCGTCCGGGCTTCCAAAAAATTTTTTTATAATATTCTGCACCTGCTTTTCGTTGCGCTTTCGTGTCGCATCCTTGCCACCCCTGCCCATCTCTGTATGTACCTTAACATGGCAGTCGTGACATAGTGCCTGTAGGTTGTGTGGGTCATACATACGCTGCACCCTCTCTGCGTGTGTAAACGCTTCTTCTACAGGTAGGATGTGGTGTACCTCTGTGGCTGGTGTCAGTAGTCCGTTATCCTTGCACCGCTGGCACAAAGGATGTGCGGTTAATACATCACGTCTTAGCTTTAGCCACCTTGTAGTATGTATCAGCTTGTTATATTCCTTGTCCTTAGCCATATACCATTATCATTTAAGTTTCTTGTTATTGTGCCTTACTGGTACCGTTCCGTCCGGCACTCTGTGTACGTTGCTTAAATCGTCAAACATCGCATCTATATATCGCCCGTCATCTTCGGGCAAATCGTACTTCCTTTCCTCCGCCACTTCCATACGGTCTAACAGTATATGCGCAAACGCTACTACCAGCTCGCACAGGTTCTTAAACCCGTGTTTCTGCCTCACCCTTTGCAGCTTGTCATAAGTCGCCGGGTCTAACGATATGTTTACACGCTTCCTATTGCTCACAGTGTTTCCGTATTAAGTAGTTGAGGCTGTCTAACAAACTTTGCTGTACTCCCTTTTTCCCCTCCAAAGCTGCGCTGGCCCGTTCGTCCACCGTACCTGCGCATATCAGATTATAGACTGTAACCGGGTATTTCTGCCCCTGCCTGTGCAGTCTGGCATTAGCCTGCTGGTAGTGTTCCAAATTCCACCCTGTGCCAAACCAGACTATGTAATGCCCACCCTCTTGCATATTCAGTCCATACGCCGTGCTTGCAGGGTGCGCCAAAAGTACGCCTATCTTTCCGGCGTTCCAGTCTTTCAAATCCTTTTCACCTTGATATACCCGTACCTCATAGCCTTTCAGCCGGGATGTGATACGCGGTATGTCGTGTTTGTACTGGTAGAACACCAGCACACTATTTCCGTTCGCGGCTTCCACTATCTCTGCCAGACGGTCTATTTTCTCGTTATGGATGCTGTGTACCTGCATATCTTCGTCATATATTGCGCCGTTGGCAAACTGGCTTAGTTTGTTCATCAGACCTGCCGCTGAATTAGCCAGAATGTTTGCAGGCTCGTTCCCATGCTCGGCTGTGAACTCCAAAACCTTTTCTTTCTCAAACTTGGTGTACGCTGCCATCGTCTTTTCACTTAAATACACTTTGGCAGTGTGCATTATCATGTCCGGCAGTTGCAGGTAGTCTTTTGCCTGCATACTTAGGCATATATCGGCTATCTTCGCCCTTATTATTTCCTCACAGCCTTTTTTCACGTCACAGCGGACTATTATGTTATTCCACTTGTGCGTTTCAAAATACGCCTCACGGTATTTGCTGATAGACTTGCCCAGCCTTTGGCCTTGGTCTATGCAGTACATCTGCGCCCACAGGTCTATAAGTCCGTTTGGTGCCGGGGTGCCGGTCAGACCGATAACACGTTTGACGCTCGGCACGGCTATGCGCATGGCCTTAAACCTTTCACTCTTTGCACTCTTGAAACTGGTAAGTTCATCTATTATCAGTGCGTCAAACGGCAGTTTGCCGCCATATTTGCCCACCAGCCAAACAAATTTATCGCGCCCGGTCACATACACATCGGCTTTTTGTGCCAGTGCCATGCACCGCTGCTTTTCCGTTCCGATAACCTTAACCACTTTAAGTGCGTGCAGGTGTTCCCACTTCTCGGCTTCTTCTGTCCATGTGGTTTCCGCTACCTTTTTAGGGGCCACCACCAAAGCGCGGTTAATCTCGCAGTCATCTATCAGCTGCTGTATGGCGGTTAGGGTTATTGACGACTTGCCCAGTCCACAGTCCAGAAATAAGGCTGATTTTGGCTTATCAATAATCCATTTTATCGCTGCCTTTTGATAGTCGTATGGTTTGTATATCATCTTAAATTTCTTGTTTTTGGGTTTCCATCGTGTGTTTCATGCCATTTAGCGTGTAACGCTTGACTGGCAAAAACCATCAAATTTTCTGGTCTGTTATCTCTTTTGTCCTCGTTTATGTGGTGTACGACTTCGCCGGGTTTTAACGGTCTGCCTAACATCTGCTCGGCTACTATCCTGTGTGTATGCCGTCCGTAGGTCTTTGTATAGGTCTTGCCCTCACCTCTACCTAAATGCCAGTTCCGAAGTTTCTGCCGCCTCTCTGGTGTCATGGCGGTAGGGTTATGCTCCCTGTTATACTCTGTCATTCGCGGCCCGGTGAAAGCCTTAGCACATTCACGACTGCAAAAGTTGTGTTCTAAAACATCGGCTTTCCACTTTTCAAACTCTTTACCGCAGTTGTCGCATCTTACTATCTGCACCTTGTCTGCGTGCCTACACTCTTTGCAGCAGTAGTTCTTTGCCTTAATGCTGCTTGGCGTGCGGTTAAATTCCTTTCCGCAGTAGTCGCATTTGATTTTCATAGGTCACGGCATTTATAGGGTTCTAACACTTTGTCCACATCCTCTTTGCTCCGGCACACATTAACCGTGTGGCCCATGCTGCGCAGTTGGCGTATGCGTATCTTTTGCACCTCATTCAGCCTGCCATCCTTGCTTTTCAGTTCCACCCAGAAAACCACGCCGCCGGATAACAGGCAAATGCGGTCTGGATAGCCCACCATGCCAGCGTTACTGTACTTTAGGCACACACCACCCATTTGTTTTACGCTGTCGCACAGGTAGCGTTCTATCATCTTTTCCGATACATCGGCGTGCTTGACTATGTTTGCTATGTTCTTTTTCATGTAAACGCTATTTTTGTATTTTCCTATAATATCCCTTACGCGCATACAGATATGCGTTTTTATGCGTATAAGTGGGTATAACTCTATAAATCACATTAATTATATCTTACTACTACTTTTATTGTTTACTTCGTTTACTTATATTTTAAGTAACTGATATAATGTATTTTAGTGGTAAACGAAAGTAGGTAAACAATTCGGTAAACGGTAATTTCACGTTTACTGCACCTGCTTTTTCGTTTTTTCTCTCCATCGCCGTTTTCCGTTTACCCTGTTTATATATCTTCATCATCGTTTACCGTGTCAATCCGGCGAAATCCACGCTGTACACCATACCATCTTTCCACGTGCTTAGTGGTGCTTAATCGCTCCCAATTAGGCATATCCGCTATCAGCTTGCTAACTTTCCGTGTCAGGTACTTAAATTCCTTGTCTGCCATATCGCGCCCCAGCTGCTCGCAGACAAATTCGGCTGCGCAAACTCTGGTGCGCACCTCCACGCCCTCGGCTTGCAGTGGGTCTGGCGTGCGTATGTACCTGCGCCTGTCCGCTATGTCGCGTGTGGGCCAGTCAGCAGGCAGTTTCATATCTAGAAACTTGTACAGCATAGCCACCATAGGGTCGTCGCTGTCATCGTTATATGCTTCCTGCCTCTGCCTTGCCTCTGCTTCTAACCGGTCATCTAAATACAGTTTTTCACCGCGCCTGTAATACTCCACAGCTTCCGCCCAAAGCTGGTCGCGGTCATGGTCTAACGCTTCCTGCCAGTCCTTGTGCTTCCGCAGTGCAGGGTCAACTGCGATAACCCAAAAACGCCGGTTCCCGTTGTCGCCTTTCAAAAACAGGGCTTCATTAGTAGTGCCGCAGAAAACGCACTGCCTCGGATGCTCGGCCTTGCGCCTGTCGTATGCGGCCCGGTATATGTCTATGCGCTTGGATAGGTAGGCTTTCACGCTTTCTACATCGCTGCGCTTGATACTGGCAAGTTCGCCCATCTCGATGACCCACGCACCGCGTAGCTGGTCCATGCCCTCTTTGCCCTCGGTCGTGGTTATACTGTCGTTAAACCAGCTGCCGCCCATCTTGCCCAGCAGCGTAGATTTTCCGGCACCCTCCGGGCCTGTGAGGATTAAACAGTAGTCATATTTGCAGCCCGGCTGGAATATGCGTGTAACCGCAGCCGTGAAATGCTTGCGCGTCATTGCCCGGTTTAGCTCCGTATCTTCCGCGCCGATATAATCAATAATAAGTCGCTCCAGCCGTGGCGTGCCATCCCATTTTAAGCCGTTCAGATAGTCTTTGATAGGGTGGTAGCTGTGCCGTGTCAGTACGGCTGTCGTTGCGTCATAGATTTTGTCTTTCCCCGTTATGTCGTAGTTTCTTTCCAGCCATACGCGCAAATTCGCATCGTCCCGATCGCTCCAGTTCCTTGCCGATTTGTTCCACGGCAGACCGCCCACCACAGCGTCAAAGCCTGTAAACTCATCGTGGATAATATGCCCTTTCAGTGCAGGGTCGTTTTCCAGTATCAGTATTATATTTTGAATGTTCCCCAGCAGCTTGCCGGATTTTGTGTACTCCAAATCGGCTTTCCACTCATCGCTGTAATCGTCCGGCACTTCCACGCTGCCGAAATCGTCAGCCACGGACGCGCTGCGCTCCCTCGCCATCAGCAGCTTTACGTTTTTGTCTTTGCTGGCAAATTCCTGCATTTCCGCATAAGACGGTTTGCGCGTTACGTCCGTTGCTCGGCTCCCCTCATCCTTGACACCGTACAGGTGTATGCGGCACAGGTCGAAAGCGTTGCACAGCTGTCGGCTTGACGGGTCGGTTTCATGGTGGCTGTATGCAAACTTGTGTTCGTAGCACACCAGACCGCCAGCCACGCTGCCCATCTTGTAGGTGTACCGCCCCGGCGTGCCTGTAGGCTCGTAGTAGTCGCCTAAAAACCGCTCTATCACATCCTCTATGGTGTACGCCCGACAAAACGCGCCGATTATGCCCTGCTTCTCGGTGGGGTCGCCGGCCTTTTTAATCTCGTGCGCTATTACCGTGTTCTCACGGCTTGACATCGGCCACGCGCTCACATCGAACGGGTCAACGTATTGCGCCAGTATCTTGTCAACGTTGCACGCCGGGCCGTCCTGCCACTCAAACACATAGTCCGCGTCCTTTGAGGTGCTGGGCCAGTAGAAAAGCCTCGGCAGTTCGTAGGTGGTATCATCGAAAAGGTCTATACCCAGCTCGGCTGCAATTTTCCGGCAAATAGGCTGGTATTCGGCTGGCGTTACCTGTCGGCTCAACGGAAATACCAGACGGTAGCGCGGTGTTTCCTTGCTGTGCTTGTGCGTGCTGTACAGCATGGCCGCGAAGTTGAAAGCCATAGTGAAATCATCCCAGACGTTCACCGTGCCGTAGTCTATATCCAGTGTGGCTACACTGCGGTACAGTACGTTTGTGTTCTTCCGTATGCCGCCGCTTAGATAGCCGCCGACAAAGCCGCCCACGTCCTTAATGTTGCTTTGTTCCTCACGGCTCATGCGTGCGTACTCTGCTGCCGTTTCGCCGGTGCGCTTTGTTTCGCTGCATCGCTCTAATAGCTCGCTCCATTGCCAGTGCCGGTTACGCCACTTCTTAGATGTGCGCGTGTGGGCCGTAGCCAAATCTACCGTAAAATCATATTTCAGCTTAAATTTCATTTTTCAAAATGTTAGTGAAATAATCCACGTCTTTGCCATCGCAGTATATCGTTATCGCTTTCAAATGGTTTTCGCCTTTGCCTACTCTCAATGCGTAGGGTGTGGTCTCATCATCCAGACGGTCATACAACCTGTGCAGCTGCTCGGACGTTATCTGTGCCGGTATGCTGCTTAAATTCTCGTTATCGTTCATAGTTCAGTCCTCCGGGATATAGTCTATACAGCCGTCCTGCGCATCGTCCACTGCGTTGTCAGTTAGGCTGCACTCACTGCCTAAATTAGTATGTATACAAAGCAGGCAGTTACCGCAGTTTTTCGTCTTGCTCTCTGCCTCCGGCTTTGCCTGTAAGTCCGGAAATGATAAGATGTGTACTATCACCTCTATAGTCCAGCCGTTGCCCAGCATTTTGTACTGCTGGGTGTTGCTGCACTCCCATTTGTACCATTCCGGCACAGTCTGTAGCCGTGCGCACTCGGTAGGGGTCAGCCGCCTAACCCTTATGTGCTGTGCGTCTATGTTGCACACATCGCCTAACTGTATCGTGTCCGGAAAGTTTAGCATGGTTTGAGCTGTGGCAAACTTATCTACTTCGCTGGCATAGTATTTATCCACCTTAATGCCCAGCTGCCGTAGTGCTATTTGTCCGCAGCTCATGCCGTCAAATAAACTTAGTACAATCATCTTTATATAGATTTTAATGCCCGGCTTTCGCCGGGCTAAAGTTTAACTACTAAAGATTAACTGTTTAGGGGTAAAAATGCTGAAACGGGCCTAACCCTGAACTGGCCCGTCGCCTTAGTGCCGTTGAACGCGGTGCCATTGTCGAGGATCAAAAGCCACGCATCGGTCGCGCTGTATTGCGTACTGCTCCAGTACCAATCGTTATGCAACGGCTCGCCGCCTACGGCTTCCAGTGCAGCGTTAATCTGGGTAAAATGCGCCAGAATAAAATACAGCTCGCCTAAACTCGGTATATACTCATCATCAGATATACCCATATTCAGAATGTCGCGTATATCGTCCGTGGCGGCTTTGCCGTCCATATCCTCTGCGGCTTGGTGGTAGTCGGTGATAAAGCGTGTGCCGCCCTGCTGGGTTGTCAGTTCTATGTCATTATCGCTAATATCTTCTGTCGCCAAAACCAGTGATTTACCGCCGAAGTTAACGCCTATGCCGGTGCAGCCCTGCGCCGACACTTCCTGCCCGGTAAACAGCACAGCGTGTTTCCCGTACATTATATAAATACCGTCTGCCAGTTCCGTAGTACCTGCTATCGGCTGGCTCTGTGGTTCGTCACCTGCTACAAAGTCGTAGCACTTTTTGGCATTGGCTACATCGTAGTTAGTCGCTTTCAGCAACTCATAACGCAAATTCTGTTTATCGTTTAAATTGTTCATGTCAATACTGATTTAATTTGTTAATGTTCTTTGCTACTTTCTTTACACACTCATCGCCTACATAGGTGTTAGCCGCTTCGCCGTGTGCGCTTAGTATTTCATCATCCAGCGCATCGCCGAAGTTGTGGAAAAAGCACAAAAACTTAGTGCCGTTTGAAAGTTCCACGATATACGGTTTATCACCGTTGTACTCGAAATCTCCTTTTTCACAACCGCTGACGCTTACCGTGTAGTTAGGGTTAAACTCTATTACATCATGGTGCGCAGTCCAGCGTTTATCACCGTACCGCTTTATGGCGGCGTAGTAAAATCTTAAAAATCTTCTGTCTGTCATATTCTTAGTCTTTTAGGTAATAAGGTGTCGTGTAGCCTGCGCCTTTCAGTGGTAGGTCACGGCACCAGTCAATAGGTTTGCTAAAAATCGCCTCCACGCTCCGTAGTGTCTGGCCCGGTTCGGCCTCTACTACTATCTCATCGTGGATATGGAAAACAATGTGCAGCCCTGCATCCTCTGCACGCAAAATGATATGCCCCAGAATGTCACGGGCTATGGCCTGTACTACGTTCTCGGTCAGCTTGCCGCCGTAGGTGCGTATCTTTTCCCACTTCTTCGTAGTCTGGTTCAGCCCCTCGTACTCGATAATCTCGTGGTCGCCTCTCCAGCCATCGTTACTTTCCATGCCGATACTGGCACGTGGGTAACAGATAGTGCGCCCGGACGGTAGGGTTATCAGCAGCATACCCCATCGGTACGATACGACTATACCCCTGTTAATGGTGATACGCTCCCCGGTCTTTATGGCTCTTACGGCTGCGGTTTCAATGATAGCCCAGAACTTTACTATACGTTGGTTCGCAGACCGCCAGCGTACTACTATGTCCTTTTCTTCCGTCTGGCTTAATCCTATGCGGCTGCCGCCCATATTTTCCAGCGCATTAACGCCGCCGCCATATCCCAGCGCAAGCACGGCTATTTTTCCCTTTTGCCGCAGTTCCGCATTTTCGCCGTGCTTCTCTACCTTGCAGTGAAACATCTGCCCGGCAGTAGCACAGTATATATCGCCACCTGCGCGGAAAACATCCAAAACCCACTGCTCGCCAGCCAGCCACGCTATTACACGCGCTTCTATGGCTGAAAAGTCGCAGACATGGAAAGTGCAGCCGGGCTTGGCGACAAACGCCGTGCGTATTAGTTCTGATAGCACATAAGTAGGGTTTTCATAGTTCAGCTCGAAATCGTCCAAATCGCCTGCCTTAACCAAACTGCGTGCGTAGTCCAAATCGGGCAAATGGTTCTGCGGTAGGTTCTGCACCTGCACCAGTCTGCCAGCCCATCGCCCAGTACGGGCCGCGCCGCAAAATTGCAACAGACCGTGTATGCGTCCATCGTCGCAGACACATTCCAGCATGGCACTGTATTTCTTCGTTGAGGTCTTTCCCATTTCGCGCCGTATGCCTAACACTTTCTGCGCTTTTGGCCAGTAGATAAGCTGTTTTTCTAAATCGTCCAGATTTTTTTTGTTGAGGCTATCAACGGACATACCTGTAGCCTTGTGCAGCCAGCCTTTTATTTGCGCCGGGCTATTCGGGTTTTCCAGACCGGTTAGGGTTTTGGCTTCTTCCAACAGTTGTGATTTGTACTCGTCATCAAAGCGTGTGGCATTTTCTGCCAGCTGCCTATCCAGCAGCACGCCCCGGTCGTTAATAATCTGGTCAACCGTGTACAGCCTTTCGTCAAATGCGGCTGGCTCCAGCCTGCGCACTTTCGCCAAAATCTGCTGCTCTACCTCGACATCGCGGATATTGTACTGTTTGAAAACAGCCCATCTATCCGGCGCATCACTCGGTAGGTGTCGTTTGCCTTTGGTCGGTGTAGAAAAATAGCGTATAAGCGTTTTGCCCTCTTTCATCTTTCCGTTTTCCAGCCTCAACACTTCGCCGCATTGCTCCAGCGATAACGGCAGACCCATACGTGCAGCACGTACCATCGTACATTTCCACTGTGCAGGGTCTAACGGTTTGCCGAAAAAGTACCTGCCTATGCAGACGCGCTCGAAAGCCGCATTAAATGCTGTCTTAACTACTGCCGGGTTGGTCAGTGCTGCAAACACATCGGCTGGTATTTGTTCGCCCTGCGCCAAATCTACGCACGATACCGGGCCACCATCCACGCAGTAGCCAAACAGTAGTATAGCGAAGTCTGGGGCCTCCACATAGCGGTAAACGCCGCACTTTGTAAGGTCGTGGCTGCTGTAGGTTTCTATGTCTATCCCTATCTCGCGCATCCGGCTAATCCTTTCTCAACTCGTTAAACCGCATTTTCAGATTAACCATTTTGCGCAGACGCTCTATGTCGTGCCGGTCTTCCATGCGTCCGCAGACAAACTGCACGGCCCCGGATAGCAGCATTACATCTATAGACCGCTCCGGCTTGAAGTCGCCGCCTGCTTCCGCTTTGGCTTCCCATAGCCACGTAGCGGCCACTATAAGAATGTCGGCCAGTTCGTCTGCCGCCGTATTGTGCAAATTAGCCTCGTAGTAAGCCGTAAAATCTTCATCCGATAGTTTGCCCGTCTTTTCTATTATCTCGTCAAATTCGGGTGTTTCTGCGCTTCTGTCGGCGGCTTTCCAGTATTCGCCCAACTCTATGCGCAAAGACTTGATACAGCCTACGCCTGTGGTGTCTTTGCCGCGCCTTGTGGCTGCGGTGTGACATCGTTCTGCTATGTTAAAAAGTAAATCGTACATCTTGTTTCTTTTTTGGAAAACCCCGGCGGCTCCGTGGCCTTTAATCCTTACCGCCGGGGTGGGTCATGCCAGTTTATAAATCTTCGTCATCTTCCATATCCAAATCGGCAAAGTCGCTTTCAGCCGAAGCCCTGCCGCCCAGACGCTCATCGTCTTTGTACTTCATAATGTTGTTGAGGCCGCACGCTACGCCCCTTTTACCGTTCTTGTCGTAGCCGTAAAATGTCACAGACATTATAGCCCATACGCCGCTATAAATATCGTCCTCGTCCACTATCGGGGCTTTGTTCTTATCCACGATACCGGGGCGCGTGTTGCTCTTGGCGTTGACGTACAGATGCCCTGCGTAGGTGTCATCCTCTTTGTCCGTGTCGCCATCGTGCAGCGGCATATCCAGCTTCTTAGGCTCTTTGCCGCTCCACTTCGACACTATGGCGGCTTTCTTTGCTGCCTCTATAGCCTGCTGTAGCGCGGCTATGGTTTCCTTTTCCTCTTTCGGTATAAGTACATTTGTCATGTACTTGCTGTTAGCGGTATCGCCATCCGGCGCATACTTGCTGAATACGTGTGTGTAACTCAATCGGCACGGGCCGAACACTACCTTTGTGTCTTTTACTATTGGTGTAATCATACTTATAAATTTTTATTGGTTAATTTCTTAGTTTCGTGTTTCTTCCACTTTATCGGCTTTTAGGTTACCGGTTAGTTTTAGTAGGCTTGTCAGTGCGCAGCCGGTTTTAATAATATCCCGTACTTCTTCACTGTTTCCATACACGCGGGCAACGCTTTCCATTATATCGGTCTGCTTACCAGCTATACAGCCGATAATGCAACTTTCATTTTTGTTAGCCTCATTTGGTACATTTCCAATAATAAGTACACAGCCGCCTAACTCTTTAATGGCTTTTGTTAATTCGTTCAGTTTCTCAGTTACTTTTTCTACGTTTGTCATAATTCAGAATTATTTAATAGTTCCCGGAAAACGCCGGGCCGTCTACTTCTTTTCAGCTCTAAATCCGTGTATCGCTATGCCAAACAGGATAGCCAGATACAAAGCCCAAAACGGGTGCTGCATAACGAAATCAAATAGTGTCTGCATAGCTAAAAATTAATGTCCTTAAAATCGTCTGTGGCTGGGTTTATGGCTGGTCGTTTGTCACTTTCAGGTGCCAGTGTCGGTTTGCCCTGCGGCTTCTCGATATACTCGCTACAGATAGCGGCAAACTGTTTCTTACCTACCAGTTTCTCCAGCTCGGTAATGGTGCGCAGTTCCTGCGGCTTGTATATCTCGGTGGTCTTGTAGCCTGCTTTGTTCAGTGCTACGGCTGCTGCGTCTTGGTTGGTTATCTTCCGTATGCTTCGCCCCTCTACGATTTTCCAGCCGGGCAACTGTACGCCGCTTAATGCCTGCTGTAGCGCGTAATCTTCCACGCCTGCTAACCATGTCTTAACCGTAGCCAGCAAAGGCAGTACGTCTTTGGCAAGCTCATCGGTGCTTATCAGTTTCGGGTCGTTGGCGACTGCATCCGTGCAGACTTTGGTCAGCGCACGGCATTTGCTTTTCACCTTGCAGAACTGGCACCACTCGCCGGGGTTCTGCTGCCCGTTTCCCTCATAGGCTTCCTGTGCTTTCGGCACCAGTGTTTCATCCACCCATGCCAGCAAATCAGATACGGATAACTCAAACTCGCTTAGGTTGTCGATACGCGGCTGTACGATAGTCATGCGCACACGGTCTATCTTGTACTCGAAGTTAAACCGGTCGTATGCGCCCAGCGCGTATATCATCATCTGTGGGTTATGGTATGCGGACACTTTCACGCCCTTGCCATACTTGAAGTCTATAACCTCCATCGTGCCGTCAGCGATAATAATAGCGTCTGCCGTTCCGAAAGCGTCCGGGATGTAGTTGCTGAAATCCAGCCGTGTTTCGATAAGCAGCTGCGCATCCTCCACAGTGGCACGTGCAGCGTTGTACTTCTCCAGCACGATAGTTTTGTACGTGTCGGTGTACTCGTCCATTTCGCCCGTGTGGTATTCCTCGTTAAGCTCGTTAATCTCTGCCACCTCGTCTGAAATGTCGTAGCCTAAAAACTCTTTCAGTTTCATAGCGCAGTAGGCGTGTGCTAATGTACCCTCGGCGGCATAGCTGCTGCCGCTGTCCGGCTCGTTTGCCTCCAGCCTCGGTGCGGCTGTACAGTTAATCCATCTGTGCGCTGCGGACGGACTTAATAATGCGTGCTTTCCCATAGGTCAAAACGGACAATCTTCTACTAACTCGTCATTCTTCACAGTCACCGCATCGCAGCACGCTATAAACTTGGCGCGGCTCTCGCTGTCTGGCAATGCGCTGGGCTTCTCTGCGCCAAACATGGCGGCTGTATTCTTAAACCACCCGGTCAGTGTCCTATGCCACCGCTTGTAACCCTCGCTGTCGGTCTTTTCCTTGTAGTTCTCACCCTCTATGCGTCTGCGTGTCCTATCCATAGCCGCACGCACATCTACTTCCGTGTACTCCTTTTGCCCTGCCTGTTCGGTTTGTGTGGGTTCGGGGTTGGCTGCTTCCTGCGGCTTGGGCTGCTGTTCTGGCTCCGGCTCTGTGGTCGGTTGAGGTTCGGGCGCGTCCTTATCGGTTTCGGCTTTGTCCTCGGTCGGCTTGTTGGCTACCTCCGGCTTCGGCTGTGACTTTGTCGGTTTGTTCGGCTTCGGTGCGGCTGGCAGTTCTGCCACCTGCGCCGGACGGTTTAACACTGCTGATAACAGCGTGTACAGTTCGGCGTTTAAGCCGACATTAACCTGTACGTTAATCTGAATTGGTTGCATAACAAATTTGATTTATTGGTGATTAAATTTTGTCATCGTCTAACACTTGTATTTTACCCTGCTTTTCCCAGCGCACCAGTAGGCGGTATGCTGCATACCCTGCGGCAAATCCCACGGCCTTTGTTACGAAAAAGACCGTAAACCATCGCACGTTATCTAACGCCGTGTCCGGCTTTGAAAAAATGCCCAAAGTGGCTATGATACCCAGCGCGAAAAGCGCTGTATAGTAAAATGTCCGTTTCATATTTTGTAAATTTGAATTGTTATAAATAGGTGGTTTCCCAGCACTTGATAATCTGTCTGCCCGTGGTAAACTTCGCTCGCCCGGCTTTGCGTACACAGAAGCGTATCCAGCCCTCAACTTCCCAGCGTCTGACTGTGTGGCGTTCCACGCCCAGCAGTTCTGCCGCCTCCTTTTGGCTGTAGCGTCTATCCGGGTCGCACACAGGCCTAACTGATACCATGTTTTGTTACTGTTAGTGTCAGTCCGTCCGATTTGCAAGCAAACCGGCAGTTTTCCATTTTCTGCATCGCATAGGCGGTGTTTTTCTGGCTATCCAAATCGTAGCCGTCTTTGCACTCCACTACCACTGTGTCGCCTATTTTCATGGCTCGTAGGCAGTCGCGGGTAATCTTTTCTTTCTTTTGTTCCATCTTTTTTACGCTTTCGGTTAAAAAATTTTGTTCGTTTGTTGGTGCAATAGAAAAAACTGCCTAACTTTGTAGGCGTTATATTGGTTTGGTAGCTGGCCTGTTAGGTCGGCAGCCCTTTCTATGCGCTGACGTCTTTGTTTATTTGTTCGTTGGTGCAAAAGTAAGGCGATTTTTCGTCATCACCAAATAAAAGTGACGAAATTTCGTCAAAAGTTTTATTATTAACAGTTATTAAGAATGTACACAACTGTAAATGAAAGATTTAGAATGATTGCTGAAAAGCTGTACGGCGGCAATATAACTGCTATGGCTAAAGCCACATTTATTAGCCGCACGACAATAAACAGCATCATAGGCGAAAAAGAAGTTGCACCCGGCTATGAAGTAATACGCAAAATAGCCGAAATATCGTCACCAAAAATAAATCTGGACTGGCTAATAACAGGTGCAGGTGATATGCTTGTGGACGCTCCACAAGATAAGAATATATCAGTAGCCCAAAATAACACAAACAGCAATATAGCCAGTCAAGTTAATGATAGTGCCGTTATAATAAAACTACTTGCTCAATTAGAGGAAAAAGATAAGCAGATAGCAGCACGCGACAAACAGATAACGGACTTAATAGAAATACTGAAAAAATGAAAAAGATAGCACTATTTGTTTTGGCTGTAATCGCTTTGTGTTCATGCTCCAAAGACGATATGGCAACAGATACCACACCGGCAGACGGTCAGTATGTCGCAGAAACTACAAACTTTTTAGCCTGTATGGTATTAGAAAATGGAAAGTGCATTTGTTTTGCGCCGTTTATTTCGGGCGAAGTGTTAAGTAGCTGGCGCGATGTTAGTACGTCTGGTGATTATCCTAATTATGTGTACCGGGTGGATGAATTAACCATAACGGCAGAATTTGAAAGTAGTACCACTTTTAATGCAGTTTTGAATGGTGGATTAAGTGTAACAGGAAATGGCGAAACACATTTAGCCTTTGAAAATGCCCCTATTCAATTTAAGTTAGATAACCGTGTGCTGGATGCAAACGGCGATGGTATTTTAGATGAAATGCAATCAAAATAAAATAGTGTGCTATGCAAGCAATCTTAATAATACTCGGCGTAATTGTTTTAGTGTGGCTGGTTAAAGAAGTAAGAAAACGTACTAAAATTATGCGCACACAAATAACATATCTTGGTACTGATGCGGATATGCCAGATGAATATAGTACCTATATAGCAGGCATTAATTATAGGTGTACAGGGTTTGATATTGGTGGTTTTCTTGGCTTTGCTATACCGCAGCAAAACAATAAGTACGATAAAAATGCGGTGGGTGTCTATAAAAAAGACGGTATGCTGTTAGGTTACATTCCAAAGGATGAAGCAAAAGAATTTAGAGAATGGTGCAATATGCACCCGGTTCCATGTGTAGGCTATATAAGAAAAGAAAACAATAAGCTACAGGGGCGCATTAAAGCACTGCTGCCAGAAAATGAAAAAGCGGTTAGTAGGGCAACCGCATATTATGTCCGCTGGCTGGTTGAAAAGTATGGGCGCAAATTTGTTCCTACTGGCTTCACCGTTAATCGTAAACGGACTGATGAAGAAACAATATCGGCTATAAATGAATATATAAACGGGGTTTAGATAACTGCAAATTTTCAGCAAACATATTTTAATTATAACTAAATACTTATTAATCAATGAATTATACTAAGCCATCAATACCTAAGGGATATGGCTTCCCCGATTCTAATCCCTGTAGCATATAAGATTCTATATAAAGCAGGTAATGCAAAAAGATTACAATATATATTATGACTATGCATCCTTTGCTTGTCGCAAGCTTCAAAGATGTCCTGCATCTGTCCACGGGTAAACACATAAGGAGTAAAATCCGAATATTCCTTCTTTGGTAACTTGGGTATATAGCATTCTTTTCCTATGTGGCATAAGTATAGGCAAAACTGTCGGAACATGGACACCTTGTCATAGAGGGTTTTCTTTTTATCATGTATGCGGGTGCACTTCCATGTATCAATCATGCTTTTAGTTATGAACACATCCCTGATGTTGCTATTAACAAAGAACTTGTCAAACTCCAAGAGCATCCACTTTATCCGTCCAATGTCGGAAACCTGATTTTCTTTCATCGCAAGAAAATCCTTAAAATAAGGTGCGAACACGCTTTGATATATGAATTGTTCAGACATAGAACAAACCTCCTTTCTGTGTGTAGAAATCGGATGGGACATCCGGGACTTCAAGGACACATTTCATCAAACCATCAATGTCTATCCGAAGATAGCCCATTGTCGTTTGTGTAGTTTTGTGTCCCAATGTCTCAGAAATGACGGGCAGTGATATGCCATTACGCAATAGCTGGCTGGCTAAAGTATGTCTCATAGCGTGAGGACCTTTTTTTCTATCCCTTGTATCTATTCTTGAATGGCAGATAATCTTTCTGACCGACAAGGAAACCACCGCCCCATTCACAGGATTATATGGGGCTAAAGAGGATAGGAATATCTGTTTGGAAGAAGAACTCGGTCTGCCATATTTCACATAATTGATGATAGCTTCTCCTACATCCTTTAAGAGTGGCAATTCTATTTCACGTTTAGTCTTGTACTGTATCAGGCGGATAATGTTTCTATCCCAGTCTAAATTACTGAATTGTAATCCGGCAATATCGGAGGAACGTAGTCCTAACCGTGTTGCTAATAGGAGCATGGCGTAATCTCGTTTTCCTACAGGAGTGGATTGATTTACCGAAGATTCTATTTGCAAGACTTCTTCACAAGTGTATGTCGACGGTAGTTTTTCTTTTACAATATAACGGTTTCTTCCTATCACATAATCAATATTCTTATTGATAAGCTTTTGTTCGTACAGGTAACGACAAAATGCACGCATCGTTGCCAATACTCTTTGTTTACTGTTTTGGCTGGAAGATATAAAAGTTAGCACATCATCCTCACCTATATCTGAGATGCGGGATACATTCCTCAAAGACAAATGCCTGAGAAAATAGCTGAACACATGTTCGTAGCCATCTATCGTTTTAGGAGATAGTCTTTGTTCTTCCAAGAGATGAAGGTATTTTGTCATAATGCCTCCTATTTCTCCTGAGAATTTGCGTATAACGTATCTTACAACTGGTTTTTGGATAGTTCTATCCGTAAGATAATTAACGAATAGCAGTAATCGATAATTGGTTCCATGTATCAACCGCGTTTTTTCTTGTGGCATAGTCTTTAAAAACAAATCGATGGATTCTACATTACAGTCTTGTATGTAGTTTATATCCATGTAAACGATAAAAAGACGACAGGTCTTTTTATACTGTCGGATAGTCGATTCTGAATATCCGGCTTTACGCAACGCTTCTAAAAAATCCGAAACTTTGGATTCAAAATGATTTTTATTGTCCATAATACTATATTTGGAGGGAGCAACATTACTCTCTCCACAATATAGCATATTATTATCAGAACATTATTATCACGAGTTTGATTGATTATCTGTCAGTTATTTGGTGTATTAGCTTATAGCTTTGGATAATAATTTACTTGTGATAAGAAAAG
>ULZG01004414.1_pt1 | contig 40118 bp, 54 predicted proteins | sample 1962881 | NCBI WGS metagenome assembly ULZG01 (sample SAMEA4835883, study PRJEB28245) | human gut metagenome | biome: gut microbiome; material: fecal sample | place: Denmark | collected 2008 | reverse complement strand
ATATAATATTTATTTTTAGCATAGAAAAAGAGGGTTCATAAAGAACCCTCTCTTCCTAATAATTATTTTAAGGATTTATACTTGCTATCAAATTAATACCCTCTCACTTAGTTGATAGGAACTTTCTTATCCCAGTGATCATTTTCAGATACTTCCTCGTCGTAAGCTGGAGTGATTGTTTCGGTCCAAGCTGGAGTAATAACTTCTGTGTATGCTTCTTTCCAATGACCGTCTTCTACTGTCTTTGTGCCTACCTGAACCTGCTGTTTCTCAGCATGGTATGAACCTCTACCACCATTTTCTCTTACTTCCCAAGTTAAATGCTCTCTTCTTGAGTTAGCATCAGGTAACTGTTTACCGCAATCATTACATACATCAATGTAACCATATTCGTATACTGGTTCCTCGTGAGTACCTGTTACAATCCATTCTCTATCGTGATGTTTTGTCACAGCATCGTGATGTACTGTCACAGCATCGTGATGCTTATAGTACTTATATTTCTTAGCTGTCGTTTCAGCCTTTGATGACTCACTTGGCTTCGCTGGCTTCTGATTATTACTTGAAGAGTTGCTCGGCTTAGACGCTGGCTTCTTGTCGTTATCAGATGTATTTGTCTTTGAAGTGTTGTCTTTCTTTGATGTATTTGACTTAGTATCTTCTTTCTTTTCGGTGTTACCCTTGTTGCTGTTATTGTTGTTAGATACCGTAGTTTTTACATCGTCAACCTTAACTGTAACTGTCTTACCGTCATCGGTTTTTACTTCTACTTTGCCGTCTTTTACTTCGACTTTCTTACCATTCTTGTCTGTGATGTTGCCGTCTTTGTCAACCTTGATTTCACCCTTGTCTACCAAATCTTTAACTTCCTTCGGAACTGTAGTTTTAGGTACAGTTGTTGGAACAGTTGATGTTTGTACGGTTGAAGATATTACTGACGGTTCTGTCGGTTCTTTCTCAGCGTTACAGCCTGCAAGAATGCTTATGCCGACTGCTGATATGCCTGCAAGTATTGTAGCACCGCAGACAACGGCAATTACCTTTGTTTTTACTGTCGCAGTTGCTGTTGCCTTTACGATAGATGAAACTGTTGACTTTGCACCTGTTGCAATGCCTTTTGTTGCAGAGGTTGCAAGTGTCTGTCCGTTCGGGAGCTTGATTGTAATGTTCGGTACTGCAAGGCTCTTTGCTTCTTCCTTGAAAATAGTTGTAAAGAAAGGTACAACAACAACGCCGTGAAGCTTGTCACCGCTCTTTTTTTCGTAATCTTCAATTGCAGTTTTCATCTTTGCTCTTGAAGAGTTAAGGCGAGATTTTACCGTTCCCTCTGAAATTTCAAGTCCCTGTGCAATTTCAGAAATTGACATTTCATCAAAATAAAACATTAAAACAGTCTGATACTGATTGAATGAAAGTGTGTCTTCCATAATCTGTAACAGCACTTTCCTTTTTTCGGCTTTGGTTATGTACTCCTCGGGGAGCATTAACTCGTCTGTTTCTGCTTCTGTAATCAGAACTTCATCATCTATCTGATATTCCACCTTTCCTTTCAATTTATTTTTGCTTTTGTTTGTTGCTATTGCCGTGAGCCAACCGCAAAATTTTTCTTCATCTTTGAGTGTATCAAGTTTTAAGAATGCGGTGATGTAGGTTTCCTGCATTATGTCTTTTGCGTTTTCTTCGTCTTTGAGCAAAGAAACGCAAGTGAACCATACATTATTGCTTGTAAGTTTATACAGCTTATCAAATGCTTTTTTATTGCCGTTTTTAGCACTCAATACAAGCTCTTTGATTGTTTTCATAATATTTCCTCCTTTACAATTTTTTTGCGTTTCTATATATTAGACAATTGAAATGTCAAAAAGGTTCATTTTCTGCGAGAAAAAATTAAATTTTATTAAAACTTTTTATTTTTCATTAAAAAAAGGGTACATAGACAAGCTACGCACCCGAAAAACACATAGCCCTTTTGTCGCCAAACAAAAATTTCAATAGTCACCTTAAGTGTATCAAAATAAGAGCCTGTATTTTTACCGAAATAAAAATACACACTTAGGTGAACTTGAAATTAAATTTTTGTTTGGCATTTTTATTTTAGCATACAATATGTGAAAATTCAATATTTTTGTAAAATAACTTTCAAAAATTATATGAATGAAACTGTAAAATTTGAAGTAATTTCAATTTTAGGGGGAACAACTTTTCAGCTGTTCCCTTTTTTGTCAACTGTGTAATGTTGGAGTTTTGTTTTCGCTTTGATTATACTTTTCAGAACCGAACATATCACGGATTTCATCAAGCGTTAATTCTCGTTTGCTTTTCTTGCGGTACGGCTCTGTGTGGTAATACCAAGCCTGTTTTTTGTGAGCGTATCGGAATTTTAATTCTTTCAACACTTCTTTGTGTGCTTTGGTGTTTCCCGATACCCACAACCAAGTACCGCAAATTTCAACCTCAATGTCCGAAAGACTTGTAAGCACATTGATTATATTTATAAATTCCTGCGGTGTTTCCGATGTTTCTTTGGTGTAGGTTTCACCCTCTGAATTTGTATGTATATTTTTCAGGCGTTCCCACAAAATCTCATATTCGTTTTGCATTACCTTAAATTCTTCTGTATCACCGCCTAAATCGGGGTGAAGCTGTTTAGCTAATCTTCTGTATTCCTTTTTGAGGTCTTCTGCTGTGTTACAGTTTGTAAAGTATTTCATAATGGTTTCTCCTTTGAAAGTTAATTTCAATTAAACTTTATATTCGGTAATTCTGAATTGGTGGGCTTTTAATAAGTCCGATTTAGATATTCACGCTGTATTTTTCACTCCTTTCTGATTTTTTATATTCGTTTAAATCGTCATCGTATGGGCTTTATGAGCATTAAAAGCGTAGCGAAATTTCATAAGTCAAGAAGCAAGTTTACGATACGCCGTAGGGCAATTCTTTACTTATAAAATAAGCGTAGCAAAATGTGAAATTAAAGCCTACGGTGACGATTTGAATATAGAAAACAGTTAAGGCTTGTGAGCATGAATATCGGCAAAAATCGGACAAAAAAATAACGCTATGGCTTTAACCATAGCGAACCTTATAAAAATAAACCGCAGAAAATATAAAATTCCCTGCGGTTTCGTTATGATTAGTTACAAATATCCCAAAATTCGCAACTCCATGTGTTTTTATATAATCAAGAACTTCAAAGATTGCTTTAGAGGTTCAAAAAATATGAAGGAGGATTTTTTATGAATAAAAAATCTTTTAGGGTGGTACTGCCCACCTATTTTGCAGTAGCTTTTTTCGTAATTATGGCTTTCGGCTCTGAATATCTTTCAGAGTGCAACAAACTCGGAATACCGTTTTCTTTGTCAGGAGCAGTAAGTTATTTGCTGACAGGGTTTATCTGCCTAATTGCAATGACTGTTTTGGTTGTGGTTTTCTTGTTGGTATTGGAATTGAGCGACAGAAAATCTATCAAATCCGCTCTTCGCTTAACAGCTAATTTTGCTTCAAACAAAGCAAGAATGAAAGTTGTAAACAGCGTTTATCCGAGCTTACTTTACTTTTTGTATGATGTATTACAGAGCAACAACGAGTTTTTAAAACTTCCGCTTGGTAAAGATTGCAGTTCTCTCTTAAAAGAGGGGTACAATCCACTATGTGTTGACAACTGTATTTTTTACACCTTTCAGATTATTATGCCAAAAAAATCATATGACTTTGATGAAGATACATTAAAGCAAATTATCCAATCGTATATTGAAGCTCAATTGCTTAATTACGGCATGGTTAATTTACCCTCATACTACAACAGCAAATCCTACGGTATGATACCGAGCGTATATATTGAAAAGGTTGTATATAACGAGGAACAGCATTTACTAAAATTTGCCGTGATGTATATTAGCTGTGAAGATGATGTAAGGCATTATATCAAATCCAAAAAGAGAGATGAACAGCTGAATATAACAACAGATAAGGTGTATGACGATGAGGTTTGATAGCAGTAAATTAACTGTCGGTGTAGATTTATCTATTCTTTCACAGGGTGTAAAAGTGCCTGTTACGGTGGACTTTTCCTCTGTACCTCATATGCTGATAGTAGCACCAAGCGGAAGCGGTAAAACTTATCTTCTAACATACATATTAGGTCAAATAGCAAAGAAGTCTGTCAAATTGATTTTGGCAGACTTTAAAGGCATTGACTTTATTGAGTTTAATGACTGTCGGAATTACTATAAGCATAATTCTGTCGGTGAAGCTGTTGACTGTGTTTTTGATGAATTACAAAACAGAATGGCAAATGCAAGTGTAAATTCAGAATATGAACCGATTTATTTATGTATTGATGAGTGGTCAGGTTTCCTCAGTTCTTTAGCCGTAAAGAAAGAGCAGGATCACTACAAGCAAAAACTTGCCAACATTCTTATGTTAGGTCGAGGTGCAAATATTTTTATCATTATGTCACTACAAAGAGCCGATTCAACATATATTACAGGACGAGATAACTTTGGCAATGTGGTAGGTCTTGGTACGCTCAGCAAAGAGAGTATAGCAATGGTATTTAATGATAATAAGGAGATGATAGAACCAAAATCAAGGGGCAAAGGATATCTGCAAACTGACGGAAAGCCTTTGAGAGAAATAGTTGTGCCTATGTTACGAAACATAAACGATACAAAAGCCGTTATAAAAACAGCTTTATCCCGATAATTATTTGTACAGCAAATTGAATATTTATGCACAAGAATAGCTCAATCATTACTCTGATTGGGCTATTTTTTATGCTTTAAAATAAATTGTCGTTGCTTGTGGTTTATGGCAATGTTTTATGGTCGATAAAATAGCGTTTTTTACTATTAGCCAAAATTGCACTATACCCTATAACACATTTCTTTGTACCCTAACACTTTCAAAATCTAAAACCATACCTTTTTTGTCGTGGTTGATACATCTGAACCTTGGTTGAGTATCAATTCTTCCCTGCGTTTCTAACATAAGCACTTATAGAGTGTGTCCTGCACTCTGTGTAAATTTATGGCACAAGAAAGTTGTCAATAATTATGCAAAGAAATGCATACAAGAAGGCTATTGGAGAAAGAATACAGCAGTTGAGAAAGGGGCTTAGAAAAGAAGGCTTTAACGGTCAGCCTAAGACTGTAAATGAGTTTCTTGAGTTTTTAAACCCGAAAATTGATGATGATTATGATAATTACGGTGACTATTCGCTTACTGACATTAAATTTAACTATAAAAAGGATTATGTCAGTAAGGTTGAACACGGAATCGTTTTTCCGTCCACTGATTTTTTATTTCTCATTCATCTGCGTTTTAATGTTTCTTTAGATTATTTGGTTTTCGGTCATAATTTACCCGAAATTGAAGAATTAAGGAAAATTTGTAAACATTCAGGTAAAAGCAAGATTAACGATTTTTGCTTTAATTGCTTTAATTTATTAGAGGGTAATTCAAAATATATCGAAGATTTTGATGATGAAGATGAAGATTTTTTTCTTGATTATAGAGCTCGATTAGATGAGGTACGCAAGTATTTTTGTAATCATCAACAAAGGAAATTGACACAAAAACAGTTCAGCGAATTGTTAGGTGTATCTAAAAACACAATGGACAAGTATCATTCAAAGAAAAGTGATGTTCAGAGCAAAAAGTATGCAGACATAAGAAATACTGCTCTTGAGTATCTGATTAGATTTTCGCTCACTACAAAATGTTCGTTAGATTACTTATTGTATGGTACATATCTCTTAGAGGGCTTTCCCAGTGAACTTATGGAATTGCTTCGTAATTATGACTATGCAAAGCAAACGCAAATCTTGAAGTTGTGGCTTGAAGAAACAAAAAAATTTTTTAAAAATTCTTAAAAAGGGGTATTTCCTATCCAAAGTATCCCAAAATTCGCAACTCCATGTGTTTTTATATAATCAAGAACTTCAAATGAAGTTCAAAATAAACAGAAAGGAGATAGCTATGGATATTAAAAATGCAAAAATTGATGTACTGGGTTCTGTTGGCAGTAAGTTATTGTTGATAGATGTTATACCGTCATATGCCTATGTGGATGGACGCCGAACAAGCACGGTTACAGGATATAAGTATATCGTTATTCTTGAGGAAAATAAGTTTGATAGGCTTAGCGTTCGTATTGACGGTGATAAACAGATTGACAATCCTATTGACGGCAACAGCCGTATTTATGTACGCTTTGATAATCTTGAATTATCGCTGTATTGGACAAGTGCAGGACATCAGATTGCGGCAAAGGCAAGTGCTATTCATTTAGTTAATGAGAGTCTTAAACCGCAAAAGTAATTGCTTTGCCGTGGGCGGTAGCACCGTCAAGGTGCGAACCGCCTGACGGCAAGTCAATCCCCTCACTTTTAATGAAGGGGATAATATAATTTTATCGAATATGCGTTCGATATTATAGGAGTGATTATATGAATGGATAAAGAATTGAAAGTCGGTGTAGATGAATTTTCTTTAGTTTTCTTTTATCCGATTGACGATGTTTGTAACGATTGGCAAAGTACAGCTTATTCAATGATACAGGAATTTATCTATAAGGCAGACATAGAACTGTTGCTCGGTAAAGTTGTAGAAATGCGTGATAAAAAGCCGCAGGCATATTCACAAGCATTTACTATTGAGAACGCTCCATATTATTTCACTATAGCGTTACACGAAACTTTTGTGCATATGGGAATATTAGTTCGTTTCTCTGCTCACTCTTGGGCAGTATATCAAAAGCGGTATTTTGATTTCTACGGTGAGAATATAAATATCGGAAAATTTTTAAGCAACATTGAAAGTCCGTTATACAGATACAGACTGAGCCGTATAGATTTAACTGCTGACTACAAAAATTATGATTTATCACCGCATAGCATATACAGCAGGTTAAAGGACGAAAGTCTACAGGTGCTTGACTGTAACTACAGACACAGTAAAAGAAAGATTTCTTCTGTTGAAAAAAATTTGGTGACTGAGTCAATCTATATCGGTTCAAGGGCTGAAAACGCACAGTCACTACTTCGGGTTTATGATAAAAAATCGGAGCAAATTAGCAACAACGGTTTTCGCCTTGATGAAGCATTGCAGTGCGACAGTTGGGTTAGATTTGAGGCTTCATACAGAGGAAACTATGCTCATCAAATAACCGAGCAATTGGAACATATAACAGATGATGTTTCTGTATCGCAGTTCATTGCAAGCAAAATATGTGACAGATACCGTTTTTATGACCCTCTTAACAGCTGTTTTACTGATTTTACAAACGACCTGCTTAAAATAATTGAATGCAGTAATTTTCACGCTTTGCGTTGTGAAAGTCCTGCTAACAATAGTTTGAATAAAAGCATTCAGCATATTATTTACGGTAGCGGTTTGTTCCCTTTGATATACAAAATCAGCGTTATATGGGGTGAAAAAGCTGTTGCTGAATTTTGGAGTATTCTGTATGAAATATACAAGAAATACCATAAGAAAAAACTTGAAATTAACCCTCAGATAAGGGCTTGGCTTAGAAAGAATTTTCTTAGCTTATCACAGCAAAGTTTATCAGATTGCTTTGTCAGTGTTGACCTTACAAAGATTGATGTTGCCGAGATTGTAAATAAGATCTCCGAAAGTGACAATCCGTTTACACTAACGGCAATAAACACAAGCAGTAACACAGATAATCAGGTAGTATCTGATGAAGAATTTGAACGCACTTTTTATTCAAAGGATATGGAGTGAGATATTGAACCCGAAATACATAAATACCGAGAAACTTAATTTCTTATAAACACACAAATAAAAACCGAAAAACCTAAAAACTGATTACCATAGAAATATGATTATCTTACTTCATATTTTTATATTATAATTTTCTATAAGGAGAATGATTATGAGTGATAATTATATGCTTAATGAAGTAGTAAAGTATTGGAAGCTAACAAATGACCTTTTAGTAGCTTTTGAGGACTTTAACGGTCAAATACAAAAGCATACGGTTCATTTGCCAAAAGAGGACATTGACACAATTCTTAATATCAGAATCACAACAGGTATTAAAAATTGGTGCGACAGAGTTGATATTTTAGAGGACAAACTGCTTGGGACTTATTATAGTGAACAAGTGTCAAGAGGCGGTTCTCTGATATTTCATGACAAAATTTTTGATAGAGTCGGAGTTATGACTCTTTCGAATTTTCTCCAGTCATATGGCTGTATATACAGTGCGGCAACCTCATACGGTCTTAGTGAGCATTGTATTGACGGTTACTTTTACAATTCACCTCGCATATGTGATTACATCATTCAGTTCGCTTTGTTTGAAGATATACCCTATTTTCACGCAGAAGAAACGGAAGGTGGTAGCATATGAATGATGAGAAAAAGAATATGTGTGATGAAGATGATTCCGATGAAATTCTCGAATATACAGGCGGTAGCGAGCTTAGCGATTTAACCTTTCAGACGGGTTATGAGAACTATTCGCAATGGCGAATAAAAGAGATTCTAAAAGAAGTTGGTTTTAGATTAGAGCCTCTATATGTAGGATACAAAGCTCTTCGATACCGTCCGTGTCAGAGGTATTGGGTAGTAAATATCCTCACAGGAGAAAGAGTAGGCAATTCATACAACGGTTTTAGTTTTGAGGATTTGAGATATGTACTTGCAAGATGTGGATATTCATTGCATAGTCAACATTATAATCCCACCAGAGATAAGGACGGCAGACGCACTTCTTGTAAGGAGTTTCTTGAGCTTGTAGAAAGCCTTCCTGATGAAAAGGAGGACTTAATATGAGTGTAGAGATTAAATTCATCGGTACTAAAGAGGTTGCCGAAGCACTCGGTTGTTCCTTGCCTACTGCACGCAATATTATGTTGAGAGCAGATTTCCCTTTAATACGGGTAGGTAAAAATCTTAAAGTTGAGCTAAATGCTTTTCTTAACTGGTCGCAGAAAAGAAGGGTATGAGCATTTAAAGCATTTACATAATATTTAAGCAACCGTATTGACACAAAAGATTTAAGGCTATACAATACTGATATAGTAAAAATCTTTTGTGCTTTACGGTTTGGAAAGGAATGGTTTTTATTAACACAAAAAGCACAAAACCTAAGTCTAAATGTAATAAACTTGATTACGGTGACGGTTCTGTATACTATGTTAAAAGCAGAAAATGCTTTGCAGGTCAGATAACGCTTGAAATTAACGGTGAAAAAAAACGCAAGACGGCTTACGGTAAAACCGAACGCATTGTTAAGAATAAGTTGTTTGAATATCGTATTCAGGCAAAAGCAGGATTTTTTGACGAACCCGATAACACAACTGTCTATGAGCTTGCCGAAAAGATGATTGAAGAACAATTCTCTCTTAATGAGATTAAGCAAACTTCATATGACCGCAAGAATGAAACCTTAAAGTCAATGAGTCCTATTTATGATTTAGCAATGCGTGAGATTACGGAAGATGTAATAAAGCATTTTTTCATTTCTAAAATCTCTTATTCGCAGTCATACTTGGATAAAGCATATCAGCTTTTAAAGTCAGTTTTCAATGAAGCTGTAAGGAAGAAAATTGTTACAGAAAACATTATGCTGAACATCAGAAAGCCAAAGTCAAAGCAGGAGCTTGTAAAAGTAAGAGCATTGACTGTTGATGAACAGAAAAAGCTGATAGATGTTCTCAAAAGCGAGGATATACGCTATTCGGAACAAATGCTTTTGTCAATGTTTACAGGCATGCGTATGGGCGAAAGTAACGCCTTAGAGGTAGGAGATATAAACTTTAATGACCGTACAATTAGAGTTTGTAAAACTGTCAGCAGAGGTCTTAACGGTAAAACATATATAAGTAATTCCACAAAGACTAAAGCAGGTATGCGTACAATCTATTTTAATGATGATATGGCTGATTTTTTAAAACAGTGTATCGGAGATAAAAAAGACGGTCTTATATTTGCTTCAAGTGTGGATAAACTTGTCACAACTAATCAGGTAAATTATCAATACGCAAACACGCTGAAAAAGTATGATATACTTGATAAGAGTGTTTACGGAAAGGTTGATTTACATTCACTTCGTCACACATATGCAACAAGATGTATTGAATCAGGTATGCCTGCAAAGGTACTGCAAAATCTTCTCGGTCATACTGATATAAGAATTACGCTTGATACATACTGTGATGTTTTCCAAAAATACAGTATGGAAAATCTTGCTGTAGCTGACAGCTATATGAAGAGCAATAACATTGCAATAGTATGACTGTCCGAAAATGCACTGTCAACTTTACTGTCACACCATAAAAAGCCGATAAATAAGCCACTTGTCAGGGTTACCTGCACCAACAGCCGTTTCTTATTGTAGGGACGGCTGTTTTGTATCGCATTGTCGGTCTGTTTTATGGTGATTTTCAAAATATTTGAATTAATTTTGAATAAAAAGCGAAAATCATGTTGACAAATCCGAAAATATGGTATATAATAATCAAGCTGTTGTTATTAAACAACATTTCGAGGTGTAGCTCAGTTTGGTAGAGTGCTTGGTTTGGGACCAAGATGCCGCAGGTTCAAGTCCTGTCACCTCGACCATAGAAAAAACCGCATTAGAAAGCCATTTTTAAGCTTTTTAGTGCGGTTATTTTTTTGCCTTTTATCTGCTAAAATATGCTAAAATACAAGAAAAACGGTTAAAAATGTTAGGCAAATGCAAGGCAGAAAAAGTTGTGATATTCACCTCACCTTTAATTTGTAAACTGTATCCGTGAGCTTGAAAGAATCGCAGAAGAAAATAACAGCAAATAACAAATCCCCCTCACTCGCTTTTTACGGCGGATGAGGGAATATTTTTGCAATTATGTGTTTGTCATTTTTGTTATGTAGTTTATTTATTTAGTTGCTGAATTTATTCTTTCTTCGGCGATTTTGTAATACTTTTTGTCAAGTTCAATGCCGATAAAATCACGGTTTGTATTTATGCAGGCAACACCTGTTGTTCCGCTTCCCATAAACGGATCTAAAACAGTGTAATTTTCTTTTGAACTGTTTCGGATTATTTTTTCAGTAATGTAAAGAGGTTTAATGGTCGGATGTTTCCACATTTTTTTGTCCTTTAGGTTTGAAACGCTTAAATAATATGTTTTTGCATCCTCGTAACTGTGGGGAAAGCACTTACCTTTTCCTTTTCTGAAATAAAGTAAATATTCGGTGTCGCTTAAATACTTATTTGAATAGGTGGGCAAAGCGTTCGTTTTGTGCCAGCAAATAATATCAAATTTGCATTTAAGTTGTCCGACATAAAATTTTAAATAATCATATATTTGTGCTTTATTGCACCAAAAATAAGCATTGATTTCTTTCATAACTCGCAAAAATTCTTGTCCGAAAAGTTCGATGTCGTATCCATTAATTATTTTTGCTTTCTCGACATCCGCTAAAGATTCACTTAATTTCATTTTCTTGTTTACAGTTCCACCTCCCTTTGTGTTTAACACATAAGGCGGATCTGTCAGTAACAGGTCAACGCTGTTATCGGGCAAAGTTTTCAGCACTTCAAGACAATCGCCTTGATATAAATTTACCGTTTTCGTCACCCCATTTCTTTATTTATGGCATCCGCACCGCCACATAAATTTTGCAACGGTGCGAAATATTTAACATCAGCCAAGTGCCTTTTTTGCGTTGGCGATTTTGGTGTTAATTTTATCAATGTAATCGTTGAGCAGTTTACTTGCGGCATTGATAGTATCTTTTCCAACTTCGCCATCAACTTTAATTTTTGCGGCAGCCTGCACCTCTCGTGTAGCCTTTTCTGTTCCGTTACCAAAGCCGCTTGTATTATCAACCTTTGTCTTAATAATTCCGACTTTCTTCAAAGACTGGAGTGTTTTTTTATAACTTAAAATTGCGTTGTTTGATAAACCTTTTTTAATCATTTCTTCTTTCACCTCGTTTGTTGTTTTAGCATATTTCGGTCTGCAACAGCAGGAAATATTACTTTTGTATCTTGTTCTGATTCTGAAATCGTCACACTCTGTGCCGCCGTTATTTGCTCCAATCGTCGTTATGGTAGAATTTCCTACAGCAATGCATAGCTCAATGTGGTCGAGCGTCTTATAACCTTTCGCCCTCAGCCTTGAATCGTATGTAGTCGTTTGACCGCTCCACGAAAATATAACAAGGTCGCCCGGCTTAACTTCTTTAGGTCCGTAAAGCTGACCGGCATTTAAAAAGTTTACGGCAATAATACCGCAAGATGCAGTTTTACCGCCCGGAATCATGTCCAACGCACCCGCTTTGTTGAAAAGATACATCTGACCTGCACAACAGCACGCAACTGCATTGATTGTTGTGCTAAAAGTGCCATACCATTTCATAATATCGCAGCCTTTGCCTGAATCCTTGCCGACAAGTGATTTTGCTGTGCTGATAATTTTATCAGCTGTTACTGTTGCCATAATTATTCCTCGCTTTCGTCTGTTTTGTTATATTTATAAGCTGACAAACCGAGCAGAGCGCCTAAGAAGGTGTCAACGGCTGTGATAGTGCCTACAATCTGTTCGCCGTATGGCAAGCCCCAAATGCCTGCTACGGCAAAGTAAAGTGTACCGATTGCAGGCAGTACGATAAGAGCAATGTATTTAAGTACATCATAGATTTTGTTTGTCATTTTCATTATTATCATCCTTTCAATTTAAATCTTCCGCCGAATGTGCCGACTGGTTGAGGTACTTATCAATCTTATTGATAGCCTCGGTAACTCTGCCGTTACAACCCTGCTGTTTCAGACCATCAAGACACGCACGGAGTGCATACATTGTCAAGGTCTGCTCGCCTTTGATTTTTTTGATTTCAGCGTTCTGCTTTTTGTTGTTTTCGATAAATTTAAAAACACCAAATACAACACCGCCAATTAAAGCTAACGCAGATATGATTTCTGCAAGCTGTACAATATCAATCTTCATCGCTTACATCTCACTTTCGACAGGCTCATCAACGGTTGGATTGTCGCTCCAAACCGCCATTACTGCGTTGTAGTATTCGTCAGAGAGAACCGTTTTGAGCTGTTCTCTGCCCGATTTGCTGTTCATGTATGCGTTGCGGATGTTTCCGCCAACCTGCATTTCTTCACCGTTAAAGGTTAAAAACTGCTGTCTGAGTACCGACACGCTGTCCTTTGTGAGCATATCGAGTGTGATTTTTTCTTTAAGTTCCATTTTTTCATACCTCCGTTATTTTTATATTTTGTAAATCAAAGAAAAGTTTACTTGCTCATCAGCGACGAAATCATAAGCCTGTTTATTGAGCGGAGTAAACTGCAACCAAGCCGATTTGGTTACACTTCCTCTGAACATTCCTCCGTTTTTGCTTATGCCGATATCATGAACAATCACATCCGATTTGTTTGAAAACGGCATATTGAGCAAAGATATTGAAGATGTTCCGTCCAAAGATGTTGCGTTCATAATGACGGTGACATTTACAATAACGATATCGCCAATTTTTTCATAAACGCAAGTTGCAGATTTTATTTTATCAATCAAAGTAGAGTACGGAGTAAGAGTAGCTGTACCAAGTTCAATATTTGATGAATCGTATTTAGTCGCCAAGGCGGTTTTATCTACTTTAACAAGCAGAGCATTGTAAACCGTGCCGCTCGTGAGATAACACGGGCTGTTATTCGTTGGTTCGCTGTCAAACGGCATTGAATCAAGTTTTCGGGCAAGTTTCTCATTTGTTTTTTCTCGTGTATATGCATCCGTAATTCCGTACCCTGCGAGTGTTGTAGCCTTATCTGCTTTTTTTGCAAGATTTGCGTCGGCCGTATCAAGCCTTGCTCCAAGCGAATTATGGCTGCCTCTTGCGTTTTTGACTTCTTTTGTGATTTCCACAATCGAGCTTGCTCCCGGAAAAGCTTTGCTGTCATCGTTGATTACGCTTTTGCCCACACGCAAACAAACGGTTTCAGCAGTTATGATTTCGTCGCCTTCCATAAGCACAATGTCCATTTTGCAAATTCCCGACAAAGCAAGCATTGTGTCTGTGAGCGTAACTGTGACTACATTGTTTTCGGCGTCAACAATAGCGGCAACGCTGTCCGCAACGATTACATCGTCAACCGTAGCATTGACTTTTGCTGACATCGTAGAGGCAAGGTCAACAGTTTCACCGTTGACGGTGAACGCAAAATCAATAATGCGTGAGCCTTTGTCGCCCTGTCTGACTTCTAAAATTTCATAGTTTTTGCAACTATTAATTTCAAGCGTCATTTTTGTATGATTAATGTTCAAATTTTTTCACCTCATTTAACTATATAATCAGATAACTTTGACTTCGCTGTGCCGAGTTCGAGACTGTTCCACCGTTCGAGTACGAAATCATAGTCTGTTTTAATTATTTTTGCTTGCAAACTATCGTTTTCAGTATCAACATACACCGTGTCGCATAAATGCAGTCCAAGCATTTCATTAAGTGTTGGGGGATAATCAACCTTGACATTAAGCGTAGGTGCTCCATTAGTGCTTGCGAGCTGACCTCTTAACACCTGAGCCTGTATGTTAAGTTTCTGAATCAAAAGGTCTTTGTTTTCACCTGTCTGAGCATTAAAATTCCAGTAGCCCGTCGCATCACCAATATCAACCGAGCCACCGTCTGTTACATCAACAGCTTTAACCTTAATTAACTTTGATTTGTGGCTTTTAAGTTCCTGTGGCTGTGAGCAAAGCACAACATTGCGCTTTGCATAGGCATCATAGCAAGTCGCATATGCCGCCACGTGCGAGCAAATATCGTCCGAATCAAGCGTTTGCGTTAAACTGCTCAGATTTTTCCCCCACTTTAAATGGTATTTAGTAGTTGCTCCACGGTTTTTTAAAAGAGACACATTGAAATTGTTATATTTATACTCGCCTCCGAAAACATCAACAAGTGAGCCGTCAGCTCCGCCCATAAAATCTCCGAGAGTACACGGAGTAACAAAACCGAGTGTCATAGAGGATTTTGTGGTGATATCAGATGTAAATTTAAAGTAGTGCGCCCACAAGGTCATTTGCGTTTGCAAGCCTTCTTCCTGCCCTGTACAAAGGTAATGCCACCATTCCGCAGGTGTGCGCATTATGTCTGTTTGATTTTGTACTTCAACCAAAAAATTGTTATACAGATTATGCTTGATATGCTTTGCTTTGATTACAACGGATTTTTTATCCTTGTACTGCAAATTATAGATTTCAAAAAATTGCGGTTCGTCTGTCGGATTTGGTTTTGCCTTAATGAAATACTGCGTGTCGAGTAAATCAGCACATCTGTCCGTTGTTGATAGTTCCATTTCGAGCAAATAATCACCGTTTCGTTCCTCGGTAACTTTACCGCTGATTATTTCCGTAATCCGTCCGAGCAGTTTAAATCTACTTGGGCCGATTGTTTTAAAATCCGATTTATACAACAAGGGGAACACTTTTACAATCGCCTCCAATTTGGTTTTATCGACAGAAACGCGTTTTTATATGTCGTTACTACAATTTGATTGTCTCCGACCTTTAGCTTAGGGGGGATAGTATCGTCAACAAAATTAGTTGTACCGTCTGATTTGTGTGCAATATATTGCATAGTTTCGCCGTCAAGCACGGCGTAGTCATAACCACCTGTGCACTTCAAATCAAATGATTCACCGTTTATGTTAATTTTAGCAACTGCCGTAGTGCCACCGCTAACATTCGTGTTAGTTATGATGATAGTAGGTAAGGATTCATATTGTTCGGGATTGTGCAAGGAAACCGATTTATTAACTTCAAAATCAATAGTCCGCTGTCCAAGTTCTGAATACCACCACGGCTTGCGGTTGAATTTGATTTTAGTTGTAAGTAATGTTGGGAGCTCACGAACAATATCGTCAGCATTTGATATATAAGCCTCGGTGAAATATCCGGGGTTATAAGTATCCTTGTACTTTTGGTAGCCACGATTTAAGGTCAGCCATTCAATTACGGCCCTCGCAAGATGTTTTGCTGACAATTCGGACAGGTACGGCAAAAAGGAAATTTCACGCTCAAATTCAACATTCTTCCACCGCCCATTATCAAGCAAGACATCACCGTCTCTACACGGGATTTCAACCGTTGAAACATCTCTGACGGGAATTTCGTGCTGTGGTGCTTGTGTGATACGACCGCCGAAATATGATAGCCATTTACCTCCGAAATAAAAGTTATGCATACGCTTTCTGCCTCCTTGTTACTTCATCGGCGAGCCGATTGCTCATATCGTCAACGAAGCTGTCAATATCCATGTCGTTATTAATAGCGACAGAGGGGATATTAATACTAATGTTGTTGACGATGTTAGTTGAATCATTTCCAAATACTGAGCTTCTGTCTTCACGCTTTGACTGGCGGTACTTCTCGGCTTCTTGAGCTGTGAGAACTGCCTCGCCGGCATCAAGATATGCGGCGAACTTATCGTGTGGAACATAATCAATACCGGCACGGAAACGAGGTAAGGTTACTTCCGGAATCGGATCTATTTCCCAGCCAATCATTGATGTTGCCCAGTTTACGCCTTCCAACAATTTATTAATAATCCAAATAATGCCGTTGATTACATTCTCAACGAATGTGGGTAAAAGGTTAAATACATTTTTGAAAATGTTAACAACACCGTTCCACGCTTGTTCCCAATTGCCCGAGAACACACCTTTAACGAAATCTACAATTCCATTAAAAATCCCCGAAAGCGGTTCAAGAATTTTTTTAACTCTTTTAATTGCATTGCCTAAAACTTCTGAAAAGATATGTGCAAGCCATTCAATCACCGGAACAAGTGCAGGGATAAGTGTTTCAAGCATTTCACCGAGTAGGCCAAGAACCGGTCGAAGAGCGTCAAAAACCAGTGAGATGACAGGTGATAGCTGTTCAAGAACAGGCTGTAAAGTGCTGACAATCGTGTTACATAATTCGCTTATAATCGGAATAAGAGGTGTTAAAAGGTCATTAAGGAATGTAGCTAAATCCTCTATAATCGGAGTAAGTGCCGCCAATAAGCTGTTGAGCAATACGCCAGCAAGCTGAACGAACACCTCGATAACGGGCATTAAGAGTTCTACAAGCGTGCTGAATAATGGCATTATCGCTTGAATTATTTGCATAAAATACGGAAGTAAATCCTGTATAATCTGCATTAAAGGCGGAAATAATTGCTCGACAATTTGTACAATGAGAGGGGCTAACTGCTCTATAAGCTGAGCTATAAACGGCAGTAGTTCCTCAATCAACGGCATAATCTGTTCAAGCATTGACACAATTATCGGGGCAACCTCTTCGCAAATGTTAATGAGCGCAGGCGCAAGGCTATCAGCTACACCTTCAATAATCGGTGATAACTGCTCAAGCAGCTTGCCGCCTAAACCAATAAGCGAATTAAGCACGGGTTCAGCGACAGCACCAATTTGCGCCATTGTATCCGACAACTGCTGATGAGCTCTGTTGGATTCCATTACATCGCCGTTTGTTTCTTTATACTGAGCCGACGCATCAGAATATAGCGATGTGAGCGTGGATGTAATTAACTGCTGTCGCTCTTGTTCTGAGGAGCATTTTGCAAGTTTTTCGTTGAACTCATCTTCTGATACGCCCATCCAGTTAAGTGCATCGGCAAGCGGACCTGTTACCTGTCCAACTTTTGCGGTTTCGTTTGCCGCCTCTGTCAAACCCTCAATAGGCAAGGAATCACCGAATTGACCGTAAACACCTGTGCAAATTTCCGTCCAAGATTGCAAGTCTTTGGTGGAATTACATAGCAAAGAAAGGTGGTTTGCGGCTTCCGTCGCTTGTCCGCTGTCGCCAACCACAGCATAGAGGTCGGAATATGTTTGCTTTGCGTCTGCCGCTGAGAATTTGTTTGTGGTGAAAGCTGTGTCAAGTTTTCCCATTTCTGTTCGGTATTCTCGGGTGCTCTCTGCAACAGCGGACAATGCTCCTACACCTGCCGCTGCTCCACCTACCAGAGCAGTTCCCCATTTAGCTGCTGTTTTGATTCCGCTACCGAGTGTTGAAGCAACGCCCTTGCTTTTCTTCTCGGTTTCGGCGATTGATTTGTTTGCTTCATCATTATTTACGAATATAGAACCAAATAACTTAAATACTTCAACAGCCATTATTAGCTACACCTCCTCCCATTTATAATTGTCAAGGTAGTTTTCAATCTTTTTTTCAATTTCTTCCGTATTGACCGTATCAATAATGTTTTCGGGCCGTGTCGAGCCTGTTGCCTTGTTAACGAAATCCGTGTACGACAAGCCTGTGAAATTTCCTACAACAGTCAAAATATAGGCTTTATAAAGCAATTCGTCATTACGGTCATTTATAGCGTTTTTGATAATTTCGACAGCATCGGAGAAAGACAACTCATGCAGTATGGCAGTATTGCCGCAACAATACTGCATGAGCATTCCATATGTTCTTACTTCAAGACTAAGGCTGAGGTAAAAAAACTTTTAATATCATTCTCTCTGATGATTTTCTTTACATTGCTGAGGACTTCGGGAATACTTAATTTACTTACATCATCAGCAGTAATGTCGCCTCTGATATCGGCCAGCAATGAATAAAATTCCTGTTCTGTTTCTTTGTTTGACAAAGAAGTTAACAGCGTAATCACAAATTCAAGACCGACCGCTTCAGTGTTGACTGTTTCATCTTTGCTGTTATTTTTAATAGCGATACGATTTGCAAAGTCTGCAATTTCCTCTTTGATGTCTGCTTTTTTGATAATGCGAGCAAGAGTGAATGCGTCTTTAATGCTTAATTTTCTCATAATTATGCCTCCGATGTTTCCGTTGTTTCCGTTTTTTCTGTCGGTCTGAAAATCTTAAACGGCGGTTTGATTTCATCCTCTGAATCATAAACTTCGGGTGAAAGGTTACCATAGAACTGAGCCTCCACCTTGCCATTATCTTTGTCGGCAATCGCAAGTGTAAGACCGTTCTCATTGAAGCCGTTGAACACCTGAATAATGCACGGCTTATCCTCTCCGAGGAGACAGCCTACCCAAGTGATATTCTTAATGTAGTCACCGTCAAGAATAACATCTCTACCCGTGATTACATCGTAGCCTACGACCTTTTCGTCTGTGCCTTTGTCGGCAATTCCAAGGCCATAAATGAAGTTCTGGGTAGTCATCTCAGCAAGTGTTGCCTTGATGTAAACTTCCCAACCGTCAACTACTGTGTCGCCTTTAGTTCTTGTTTTTACGCCGTCAAATTCAAGGCGTCTGAGTGTCGGCTTTGCGGAAAATTCGCCGCCTTTGATTGTTACACCAAGACATTTGCCTGCCGTTTTAGCACTTGCATATGTGTCCGTAGCAGGATCGTAATTTGCGAAAAACGCACCTGCATCAAGGAGCATATGGTCAGCCGTCTTATTGCTGTAACCGCTGTACGGTTTAATCTTTCGTGGCTTAACTGTTGCCATTTCAATCGTCCTCTCTTTCATAAACCCTCAATTCAAGGGTTGCCATTATTCTATTTATTGTTTTGTCCGATTCGGCGACATACTGCCTGTCGCTGTTGTTGTAAAACTTGTAATGCCGTTTACCCTGTGTATAGGTTGCTCTCGCAACATCCGAATAGATTTCATCCACAATATTGTCGATTTTCTCGGTGGTGAACCTATCATACAGATTAAGCGTAACAAGATATTTCTTGTACGGCTCATCGGTGTAAAGCTGTTTAATCTCATAAACAAGCCTCGGGAACCCGTCACCAATCATAAAAAATGAAGGGGCATACTGCGATAAAACCGCACTCAAAAAATTCTTAATGCTATTCACCGCTGTATTCCCCCTCGTTCAGTTTGCGTTCTGCCTCTTCTGTACCTACGGCACTGAGGTATTGCTGTTCAATCTTTATAATGTCTTTGATGTTGCTTTCGGCAGCATCGCTCAATGCTCCGATTTTTGGAGCCTTGCTTGTACCGATTTCTTGATACAAGCCATAGAATCCGCCCGGCTTAAAACCAACCTGCAGGTCAGGAATTTTTTGCTTTGAGCGTACCCAATACTGTGTGTTTTTCGCCAAGCGTCCCGTCCTGCGTTTTATTTTTTGTCGTGACCGTTTACATACCAACTTGCCGACATCACGCAGAGCGGCTCGTTCAAGCTCTTTGAGCGTATATTGAATACGGTCAACATTGCTGATTATCTCAACGCCGTTTTTTGTGATTTTAACTGCTTTAGGCAAAGACATTATTCTCACCTACCACATCCGTTAAATACAGCTCCGTACGCTCTGTGCCTTTAATCTCATACGCACGATAAATCTTAAACCTCTTATTTTCGAGATAACAAAATTCTTCGTTGTGGTACTCAAACGAGTTGACTTCAAGCATACATTCGGGTTTCAACCCGTTCGCCTGTGCCTGAAAAAATTCAGATTGTCGAACATATTTGCGTTGTGCATAAATCGTTCGGAGCTTTTCCTGATACACAATTTCGCCGATGTCATTGGTTGTTTGCCCTGACTTTTCAATCAGTTTAACAAGTGTGTCAGCGTTCATCTGTCTGCACTCCTCTCGCCGCCATTGAGTCACGCAATTCTTCGTAATGCCGTGCCCATTCGCTGTCGGCGGTAATCGAGAAATAAGCGCGGCAATAGAATTTAATTGCCTGCATAACAAGTGCAGTTGAGTTTTTGTCGTTGACATCAACTCCTGCACCTGCCATGTCACTTTTGGCAGAATCAATGAGGGCAGATATTTCATCATCGAACAACACCGTATTGATACGGAGCGAAACCTTTACGGCTTCAATTTCATTTGATACTGCCATAATTCAAACCTCTTTTAAGCGCTCTTTTTTACGAGCTTAACAAGGCTGTGAGTATCCACGACCTTACCGTCTGCAAGCATTACGGCTTTAAGGACTGTGTTATCGGTATCGTCTTCCTCGTATTTCTTGACGCTTAAGCCCATTACCTCGTTGAAGATGTAATCGTTAAGATTGAACATCATCGCAAAGGTTGTGTTGGCTGAAACCGTGTCAGCGTACGAATCCATATAGCCGTCTGTCGGGATAACAGCACGACCAAAGAGGGAGAGCGACGGCTTGCCGTTAAGTCCTTCGGACATACGAGCGACAGGCTGACCGTTGCTGTCTGTAATGCCCATGAATGCAAAGAATGACTTCTTTGTCATAAGCCATACAGCGTCATCGTATGCGGCAGGAAGAGCCGCCTCGGCGGAGCAAAGTGTTGAATATGTGAGCTTGCCGGTTTTTGCAATCTCGATTGTCTGACCGTCAGGCGGAGTGCATGAAAGAATGCCGGTTGGCGAACCTGAACCCGAACCCTTAACGATTGCCATTTCACAAGCCTTAACAACTGCATTCTTAATCTGGTCGATAAACTGTGATTCAAAAGTGTCAAGTGCAGTCTTTGTCATGAAGAGCGAGAACGCAACCTTGCATTCAAGCTTATAGCCGGCAAAGACAACCTTGTCAGTAGTTACTTTCTGCTGGTCTGAACCCTTTTCCTCATCAACCCAGCTTGCTGTTGGACGGATGTTCTGTGTGGGGATAAGAAGTGCCGTCGGATAAGCCGTCTTGAACACTCTTGCGTAAATTTCGCCGATTTTTTCAAGTTCAACGATTAAACGCTGATACATTGTGGTCGGCACAATAGCCGCCGCAGTGCTTGATGTGGTCTGTGATGCCACATTCATAAACTTCTGTGGCACGGGTACGCCGTTCTGAATATAATTAGCAAAAGCTTTTCTGTATTCAAGTGTTGCGTACATATCCGTTACCTGTTCGCCCTCATCTGTAAGGTCGATGTTTGCCTTGTGATTTTCAAATGGTGCAGGCATTTTAATTCCCTCCTCTGCGTTTTTATTTGCCTTGTTTACGGCAGAATTTTCAAAGTCGCTGTCGAGCTTGTCAATCTGCTGTGTGATCTCTTTCGCCTCGGCGAGCTTATTCTCTGCGATGAGCTTTTTCGCCTTGTCATAGAGAGCATTTCTCTTATCGAGATATTCCTGTTTGTTCATTCTTCTTCAACTTCCTTTCGTTTGAGTAATTCAAGTTTTGCTGTAAGCTGTGTTTTTTCGTCCCTCATCTGTTTAATGATTGTATCAGGGATAAGACCACTAAGGCTTGCCGCAAGTTTAACCTCTTTTGGCTTTTCAGCATATTCTGTGACCTTATCAATAAAACCTTTTTCAACCGCCTCGTCAGCAGTGAGCCAAGTTTCTTTATCCATAAGTCCGATAAGCTCATCCTCGCTCATACCCGTTTTAAGTCGGTAAGCTGTTGCAACGGCTTTACTTGCTTTAAGCAACACGCCTGATTCGTGTGCCATGTCATTGTAATCGCCTGCGGCATAGCTTGAAACATTATGAATCATAAACATACCTGTTGGCACAATCTCAGATGTGCACGCACAAGCGATGTATGAAGCGGCAGAGGCGGCAAAAATGACCTTGATTGTAGCCTTGCTTTCGGCGAGCATATCGTAAATTTCGGAGGCGGCAAAGATGTCACCACCTGATGAATTGATAACAACCTGTACACCCTCATCATCCGCCACTTCGTAAAGCTGTGAGCGAATGTCAGCTGGGCAACAGGAGGCTACTCCAAACCAGTCGTAAATCCACTTATCATCATTCGTAATGATAGGGCCTTTAATGTCAATTGTTTTCGGCATCATTTTCACCTCCTTCGTCAACTGCAACTGTATCTAATCTTCTGAGCGGAGTATCACCGCCCGGAACAGGAGCAAGGCCAAGCGATTCTCGCCATTCGTTCGGGAGCATTGCTCCACGGTCTACCATTCCGGCGAAATTCAGTTTTGTTTTAAGGCTTGCAGATTGTAGATTGAACGAACCTACTGCGATGTAATTTCCACAACTACGCTGACGGCGAGTGAATAGTTTCCGTGTCAGCTCGTTTTTAAGCTGAATAATTTTAGGTGAAATCACCGCCTCGAAATAGGCGTTTTCTTCATCTTCGTTCGCTGTTGATGTGATAATTTTCACATTAGTGTTAAAAAGCTCAAGGATTCTGTTTTTCGTTCTATCCATTTGCAAAGCATTAGGAACATAGTCATTCGGGGTTATCTGATTTGCGTCAACTTTTGCGTCAACTGCCGCAACACCCACGGAGCTGTTGCTGATGTTAAGATAGTTATCAGCAAACGCTTTTGCGTTCTTCTTCAAGTCCTCAGGGCGCAACGATGAAGTATATTTCAACAGCCATTTAATTACGCTTGAATTTCGGATAGCGCTAATAATGCCACTGTCAGTCGTTTCAACAATTTCAAGCAGAGGAGCAAGAGCCTTAAATTTACCGCTGCCGAATATATCGTTTTCAGCAAAATCATCACGCAAATGTATGACATCTTCGGAGGCAAAACGGTAGGTCTTGCCGTTTGCAAGGATAAATTCATAAACAAGGTTGCCGTTAGTGTCGTACAAATCCGTAGCTGATTTAGCCGGTATGAAATACAATTCCGTAGGCAAGCCGTTTGTGTCTCTAATGATGAGCCAAAAAGCATTGCCCGATAACGATAACTGTGTACTTGTCCTGTATAGAAGCATATCCATTGTTGTATACGGGTTGGGTTCTTCAAGCAAGAACTTGACGTAAGGTTCGGGATTGATTAAGAGGTCTTTTCTGCCGTCAACGATTGTTTCTCTTATGTGTTTAATGGATAACTTCGAGAATCTGAGAGCCTGTGCATTAACGCAAGCTCGGACGGTGTCGGAATCATATGCTCTGTTGCCCCACAAGAAGAAATTTGAATTATTCTGTGTAACAAGTTCAACCCTTGAAAAATTCTTTGTCTTTCTGACATTGCGAACAGAATTTAAAAAGTTCTTAAATTTTCCCACTCTCTCACCTCCTAAACAATGCTTAAATATTCATCTTCGTATTCAAAATATATCGTGTAAGCGTCAAGCAATGCCGCAGTACCGTCAATTCGTCTTGTTGACTTTGAGGTCTTAATCGGCTGTATATTACCGTTTCTGTCCTCATCTATTGCGGTGTTTGCAAGACACCATTTATCAATTGGATTGTTGTTGTAAATTATTCTTTTCTTTACAAGGTCGGCTTTGAGAGCTTTCATCGGAGCAGACAGCGTTTTCTTACCCTGATGTACAGCTTCCATAACGGTAGGACCGAAGGCGTCAATCATCTGATTAACCCACATCTGAGCTGACCAAGCGTCATAGCCCTCTTTCCACAAGTAAATGTCGTATTCGTCTTGTAATTCTTGATACCACTCCGTAACAACACTTGCGTCGATTTTGTTTCCGGGGCAGGTACGCATAAAGCCTTGTTCTATCCACTTGTCATACGGGATCTTATCCTCGGTTACTTTTTTCTCCACAAGGTCTGCCGGTATCCAGTACATAGACAACACATAAATGTTTTCATTGTCAGGCACTCGGAACAACATCTTGGCCGCCGTAAGGTCGGTTGTGCTTGATAAATCTGCTCCGCCTATGCCATAGGTTGGATGAAGCTTCTTTACATCAAATTTTGTTTCGTTGTTAAGCTCCTCGAAATTGAGCCACGATTCAGTTGATGTTTCGGCTATGTTAAATTCTTTGCATACAAGGTTGCGTACAAGTGACGGATTCGCCTGCGCTTTCTTGACTTTGCTTGCAAGAGCATTTCGATTTTTAATCGTCCCAAGTCCGGGGTTAGCCTTTTCCCAACAATCGGGTTTTTCCCATTCTTCACGCTTGTCAAGCTCGTAGATGATGTAAAGGCTGTGTTCGTCCTTGTAACCTACATCGTCAAACAAACCATTCGTAGTGCGAACGGCATCGTCATAGATTTCATCGTAGATGTCCTCTCTGATTTTTCCGGCTGTTGTTGTCACAAGGATAAGCGGTTGGTCTCGCCCGATCGTACCGTCTGCCATAATGTCATACAGCTGTCTGCCGTTTTTCCACTGGTGCAACTCATCCATTAAACAACAATGCACATTTAGACCGTCAAGCGTGTCCGAATCAGAGGCAAGCGGCTTAAATACTCCGCAGTTGTAATCTTCTGAACTCAATTCATTCAGCAGTGGTTTAATTCGCTTCAATAGAGTTTCACTCTTGCGAACCATTCGTTTTGCTTCTTGCCAAATAATCTTGGCTTGGTCACGCTTTGTAGCAACTGCATACACTTCGGGACCGGGTTCACCGTCACCGATGAGCATATACAAGCCTATTGCAGAGGCAAGCAAAGACTTGCCGTTCTTTTTTCCGATAATCAGAACAGATAAGTTATATTGTCTTATACCGTCATCGTCTACAAAGCCAAATGTCGCCGCAAGCCACGCTTTTTCCCACAGTTCAAGCTTCACAAGCTGACCGCCCATTTTGCCTTTACTATGTCGGCAATAGTTTTCAACAAATTCAATGATGTGATTTCCTCGCTTAGCTTCGTAATGATAGCCGTCTGTCGGATTAATCACTTTATCGCTTAAATGTTTGTACCACTTGCGTATTTTGTCGCAAACAGTAACCTTGCCGTTCTTTATCTGCTCGTAATATTCAAGTATCGGATTATAGCTTAATGGATAGCGTTTCAAAGCTTGTCACGCCCTTCAACGAAATCGTCAAAGCCGTCTGTTGTCACAGCCTTCGCCTCGGTCACTTTTGGCAACATATCGTTGAGTTGTTTAATATACTTGAGGTAGTTGCCGAGCATTGTGTTATACAAATCTGCCTCAGGTCTTTTGCGTGAGTACGGCTCTTGCGTTTCCGACTGCGAAAACAATTCAGTCAAGCCATAAATCGCAATGTCTTGTTGCAGTTCTTTCAGTCTGATTCGAGTGAACGCCGCATTTTCAATCAAGCCAACGGCGAGGTCTTTTCTCTTAACTTCTATGTCCTTGTAGATTTCCGTTAATCGCTTTATCTCTCGTTTAATCGCTCTTTGTTCCTTCTGTTCGTCAGTCATTTCAAGTCACCGTCCTTTCACACGATTTTGAGGGGGAGGGGGCTATATATAAGGCGCGCAAAAAATCTAACTGCCCCCCTCGGTCCTACGGTCACTGGTTTCCGATTTTTCAACGGGGGGGATAATCGGTCGGAGCATTCCGCTTTCGTCGAAAAAATATTTTTTCGGTTCGCAACCTATCCCGTGTCCCGGCAAATCGTCATGACACTTTTTGCACACATATAAAAGATTGTCGTGGTTGAGAGTAACATCAGGATTGTTTATGTTGCTCTCATTAATCATGATTTTATGATGCACAATAAAGCCGTGTCGCTCTTTACATAGCTGACACAATCCGCCGTCAACAAGCATTCGCTCTGCGATAAAACTTTGTCGGCAATCCTGCCACTTTTTAGATTTATAAAATCCTATGGCAAATGCCTTAGCCATATCGTACACCACCAAATAAAAAATGGACTTACAACACAGATAGTCCGTCTGCATTATAAGTCCATTGTATATTTTTTCTCGTTGCATTATTGGTGCAATTTAATTATTGTTTGTTATCTTTCGTCTGTCTTAGCTAGCCCCAATAAATAATCAGTAGTAACATTCAGAGCAATTGACAACCTTCGTATATTGTTCGTCGTCGGCGCTATTTCGGCAGTTAGGTATCTACAAATCTGACTGCGTTGAACTCCCGATTTCCTCGCTAACTTTGTCGGGCTGATATCTCTCAGCTTCATAGCCTTTTCAAGTTGCGTTGAAAAATCAACATCAGCCCTGTGTATTTTGTCCATTAATTCGTTGCCCCCTTTTAAAATCTTTAGCTTTATACACTTTACAAAATCTTCCTTTTGAATCAAATGTTATTTTGTTTTTCGCAAGGCAGTAATAAGATGGTGAAGCTTGAAAAAAATTATTTCCTCCGTAATACACGCAGGTCGCACAACGCTTGTGCTTTTGTCTGTATTCATCAGGTGTCATTACTGTCTGCCTCGCTTTCAAGCCAATGTTTCGTGCAGTCAATTGACATCTGTTTGATTTTTTTCAAAGTTTGTTATTGTGTTCACACCTCACTTCAACAATTCATCTGTTGTGATGTTAAATAAATCCGCTACAGCTATTATGGTTTCGATATTAGGCTCAAATTTTCCCTGCTCATAGTAAGATATACTTGTTCTGCTCAAATAGAGCTTTTCACCTAACTCATCTTGCGTTAATCCATTTTTAAGTCTTAACGCTTTGAGCTTTTCCGAGAATGCCATTACTCTTCGCCTCCCATTTCATCCGACCAATCCAACCTCTGCCCACAATGATAGCAGTAATTCAATAAGCCTTTGCCTGTGAATTTTCTTCCGCAGTTAGGACACTCATATGTCTGCACATAGCGGATTACCTGTTTATCAGATTTAACAGGCTTTTTTGGCTGATTCAACGCTATGATCTTCTCAAAATCGTTGTAGTCTTTTTCGGTTTCGCATCTGATTTCAACAACTTTAAATGGCTGTTTGACAGGTTCAAATTCCATTGTTTCTTTGTTTAGCACAAAATCCATCACTCTTCACCTTCCTCAATAGGCTGATTCCAACACCTATAACAGCTAATATACAAGTCACTTTTTTTTGTTTTTGCACAACCCGAAACAACTCCTAATTTTTTTAGGCAAACCTTTGGTACTCCGTGATCAAGCTCTGCGTTCGGATAATTCTCCAAAAGCTCCGTAAGATATGTCTTTTGCGGATGCTTATCTGACCATTTCTGTACAATACTGATTGCCCTTTTCGGGTACTTATTTTCAATATTTGTGCAATCGTTACCGTGTCTTAAAGGGCAGTCGATACACTCCAAAATGCTTGCACACAGCCTCTCTTTTTCGGCAAAATAATTTGCAGTAATATTACAATCAATCATTTTCTTCATTCTCCTTTAATTTTTCGGTTATTCTTTTGGTTAAGCCGTTTTCGTTGGTTAGGCATTCTAAGGCTTGGAGGGCATTGATTACGGTTTGCTCGTTGGTTTGGGACTGATACATCTTACGGACGAAGTCGGCGCTTTTCTTTACATTATCCATAATTCTTTGTGAGAGCATACGGTATTCGTCTGCGTCGTTTCTGTCACGCTTATACTCCGTTCTGAGCTTGTCCTGCCATTCAAGGCAGATGTTTATGTCCCAGCCTTTATGACGGTTGTTGTAGCCGACCTTTGCAAGCCTTGAAAAGTATTTGTATTCGGGCGGAGGAAAGGCTGAGTAATCAAGCTGACCGTCAATTGCTTTATCTTCAAGCTGTTCAAACACCTGTGGATTGTTAAAATCATATTTTTTCATATTACCTCCTGCGGAGGCTTGTGGTGGGTTTGGTGCGATTTTAAAGAACCCTTTCTATATATGTATTAGTTTATTTTTTCTTATACGAAAGGTTAGAAAAACCCGTAAACCCTCCTCAAGCTACCACACTAACAATCTTTATAAATTGAAATTCCATTGAAATAATTGAAATTTCTTCCCTTTACTTTTTCAAATCGTTTGGCAAGCTCGGTGCTGAATTTGGTATTTGACATACAATATTCGTTGTTATCCCCTGCCCAGCTTGTATAGGCGGCATAGAGCGTGCTTGCCTGAACCGAACCCTCTAACACACATCTGTCCTCGATAAAGGCGGAAATGACATCCATTTCACGCTTGTACTCTCTCACGCTCTGAAGAACGGCAGACGGCATTTTTAAGCCCTCTCTCTGCCACAGAATACAGCCGTCGATACACCATTTGAAAATTGCGGTCATTTCGGCTTTGAGCTTATGCGTAAGGTTCTTATCAACCTTATCCTCGGGAATCTGAACATTGAACGGTATCATATGTATTCTTCGCCATATGCCCGTGTCAGTGCCTCTGATAATCGGTTTATGGTTTGTCGCCATCCACAGCTTAAACTCGGGCTTGAACTCAAATTCCTCGCTGTACAGCTTTCTTGCCGTTACGGTATCGTCACCCGTAAGCTGTTTGAGAAGTCCCTCATTAATTCGCACGCCCTCGTTCGGCTCAACCGAGGTGACAAGTCTTGCACCCTTTAACCGTGCAATGTCGCTGTTTATGGCACTGCTCTGCGAATTTCTCACCATAATAGTTTCAGGCTGAATGTTTGCGGCATAGTCGCCGAATACATCACGGATAACATCAATGAATGTACTCTTGCCGTTTCGTCCCGTGCCGTAAAGGAAGAATGCGCATTGCTCGGCTGTTGAGCCTGTCAGACTGTAACCGACCGCCTTTTGAATGTAGCGAATAAGCTCCTTATCGCCTGCAAAAATATCGTCAAGGAATGCAAGCCAACGGGGACACTCTGCCGTTTGAGAGCAGTCAACCGAAGTAATCTTTGTGAAATAATATTCTGGATTATGCGCCCTCACTTCGCCGTTTTTAAGGTTGATTATTCCGCTTGGGGTGTTTAATGCCATACGGTATTTATCCATTTGTGCCGGAAGTACGGGGATATGGTGTTCAACCTCGTTGAGCATTGCTTTTTTTGATTTGTTGGAACGGCTTGCTTTCATATGCTTTTCGAATGCTTTTGACATATCTCCGCCGTTCTCCTCATCAGCTTGCAAGTACAGCCTTGCTTCGGCTTTCATAGCCTCAACGCTTTTGTCTGCCATTCGCAAAACTACCCCGATATTGTCAACACACCACTTCATAGAATTGTAGTAATACCACTTTTTCTCAGTGTAACAATACCTTACATTATCGCCGAATAAATCAACAAACCTGTCGGCATTGCCCATATCGTCAAAGGTGTAGGCACGCATTTTTTCTTCGTCAATCGCTTGAACAGCCTTGCCGTTGCTGATTGAAATTGAATAATCGTTATGCTGTTTTGGGTTATAGGTCTGCGTACAGCCCGACACAGCCTTTTGCAGGGTTATAATGCCGTAGGTTGTACCCGACTGTTTTCTGTCCCACTTGTCACGCATTAAGCCTGATTGTCTGAAAATCGAATCCATTTTGTCGGTATCGCAACCGCACCAAAACGCAAGCATATTGCAAAAAGCCATATCCGCCTCGCTCTGTGACGAGTAAGCCGAAAAATCACCGCTGTACAGAGCCTTGAAAAGACTTCCGTTCTTGGCATTGCAGGCGATTCTGACAATATCGTCAACGGTGTTCGGATTAATCTCAATGTTACGGAGCTTAGGCTGTGGCTCTGTTGCCTTGCCGAGATATTTTGAATGCAACGGCTTTATGCTTTCGGTGCAATCGTTTATGTACGCATATGCAGAGCAGTAATCTCCTGTCACTACGAAGAATCTGCCGTTTTCGTACATTTCAAAACCGCCCAAATCATTCTTCGCCTTTCTTCTGCCCTCGGGAAGAGTTCCCTTGCAGATTATGTGAACGCCTGTCTTGCTCTGCGAAAATTCGGTATAGCTCTGCAAAGTGTTCACAAACTCGCTGATTATGTTGTCAGCTCCGCCGTTTTGGTAGTCCTGAATGTCATTCGGCATATCGTCAAGGTCAACACCGAAAAACGGTGAATTTGAGAACATAAAGCCTATGCCCGAATATTTGGCGGATTCTCTGACTGCTGTTTCAAAGTCTGACCAAGTGTCCGAGTTATTCGGCATTGCAAAGCCACCCGTTCTTGGATTTATCGGTTTCTTTGAAATTCCGCTGTGCGATTTCGGATCTGGATATGACTGCCAGCACACCCAGTTTTTGTAACCTTTCAATTCCTCGGGAACTGCAAAATATTTATTTTTATTTGGGTTTAAATTTGTAAAGCCCATTTTTTCACCTCCATATATAAGGAAAAACACGGTGAAAATTGCACTGCTTTATGCAATTCCCGAAGAATTTTTTTAAAATCAGAACGGCAAATCATCGTCAATCGGCATATCAACAAAGCCCTGATTTGCTGTCTGTGCAGGTGCATAACTCTGCTGTGGCTGTGCATAGGCTGTAGCTGTATTGGTTGTCGTCTGCTTTGGAATATGCTTTACAGTCGGATATTTTGTAGGATTTCTCCAGCTTACTCGCTCCTGTGTTTTTCCGTTGTATTCTTCGTGCTTTATAGTTACACGCAACGGCTTATTGACAAGCTCACCGCAGAACTGCTCAAGGCTGTCGTACTCCTTGCCATCGGGAAGTCCTGCCGCCTTGCCGAGTGCCATAATCTGACCATAGCTGTATCCCTTGACCTGCAAGTCTGCGTTTGTAGGCTCTTTCTTCTTCCACAATGTATCAAATATATATCCGTTTTTATAGTTCTGCTCAACATCATTTCTGATTACCATTGAGATGTTCAGATTTTCTTTGCCATTCTTTGTTACTCTCTCCTCAACCTTAGCGATAAGGCACTCATAATCACCCTCAGGCTTGATTGAACTGCCCTGTGTTGCTTCGTTCCAGTTTGATTTAAAACCCATGATTATTCCTCCAAAATTAATTTAATTGCTTCATCGGCACTTCTGCATATTCCTGCTACCGCACCGTTGAGTTTCATCATCTGTATAAATTTCTGTTGTTTTTCGGTAGGTCTGCCCTTGGGAGTTTTAACCTCGATAAAGACCGCCCTGCCATCTGATTTTCTGACACCGAACAAATCCGAAAATCCGGGCGGAACTCCCGTATTGAAATATCTGCCGTCCTTTGTAAAGCCTGCGCCCACATTGATACGGAAAATATCGCAGTACGGTGCAATTGCAATACGGATTTTGTTCTGAATTGCGTGTTCTTCTGTCAAGCTATCATACCTCTCTTTCGTGCCTGAAAATATGCCCAGCCTGTTTTGTAGCCGTGGCTTTTTGCGTATGCAAGCAAGTCCGCATAGCTGTGGCAATCATCGGGTGTGCTGAAATCAAGCTTGAATCCCTCAACCTTAATTAGCTTTGCGGTGGTATCGGTTTCAACGGTCCTTTCGGCTGTCGGGAAAACATAACCGCAATGCGGACACACGGCTTTCTGCCCTGCCGGCGGTGCTGAAAATGTAAAGAAACATTCGGGACATTGTCTGACCTTTTCCTCCTGCTCCTTTTCGATTTTTTTAACACTCAGCTTTTTGCGTTTTTCAAGCGTCCATTCTCGGTCGTCATCAGGCATTCCGTGCCTTGCATAGTTGCCCACATGGTCAATGATTACCGCCCTTTTGTTTGGCTTATAGCGCATACATCGCATTGACTGCTGAATGTAAAGCGTAAGGCTGTGAGTAGGTCGGAGCAGAATCGTGCATTCGCAGTCAGGCACATCAAAGCCCTCTGAAATCAAATCCACATTGCAGAGGATTGTAATTTTGCCGTTCCTGAAATCGGCTATAATCTGTTCTCTCTGTGCCTTCGGAGTTGCTCCGTCAATATGCTCGGCTGAAATTTCTGCGTCACGGAATGCCTTCGCTGTTGCAAGACTGTGCTTTACCGAGGAACAGTAACAGACGGCTTTTTTACCGTCTGCAAGCTGTTTGTAATATTTGATAACATCACCGAATACCGTGTTTTTTATCATTGCCTTTTCAATGTCGGCGGTGACATACTCGCCCATTTTGGTGTGCAGTCCTGTAAGGTCGGCAACACTCGGAGCATAGTAATCATACGGGGCAAGGCAGTTATGTTCAATGAGCCATTTTGTACTCACCCCGATTATGAGCTTATCGTTGACATCGCCTAATCCGTCACCGTTTAATCGGACAGGTGTTGCGGTGACGCCAACCCTCGGAACATCCGAAAAATGTTCGTAAATGCGTTTGTAGCTTTGTGCAAGGCTGTGATGATTTTCGTCTGTGATGATAAGTGCGGGTTTTGGCAGTTTCTTCAATCTTCGTGTAAAGGTCTGCACCATACCGATTTGGCACAAATCCATAAGCACACCCCAGCGAACAAAGGTTCTGAATATTTGGTCAACAAGCTCTCTCCTATGAACAAGGAACAGCACCCGTTTCCCGTTCCAAGTTGTTCGTCTTGCAATTTCTGCGACAATGCAGGACTTTCCGCCGCCGCACCCAAGGACTATGCAAGGGGCTTTGTAACCTTCTCGCCAAGCCTGTCTGACCTGCTCAACAAGGTCATTTTGATACGGTCGAAGTTGCATTGTCTGCACCCTCTCTCTGCTTTTCCTGTTTCTTCTGCTTTATCAGCTTTGCAACACACTGCATACAGAGCTGTCTGCCGTAATTTTTTGTTGTGCCGTCAATGATCTGTTTAACGGTGCGTTTACCGTCCGAAAGTATCGGTGCTTTGCACTCATCACAATACTGTTCGGGTTGCATTGAATAGTATGTTCTCAATGCTTCATCAACAATTTTAAGGTCATTTGATATGTACATTGAATCAAACAAGCCTATCGGACTTTTACAGGTATCGTTACCGTCCGTTTGTGTTGCAAAAAGATACTTGCCGTCAACGACAACAGTTTTTAAAACCGTGGTAAACATTCCCTCGACCGAGATTTTTTCGTCAAGCAACTTGCCGATTGTTTTAGCTTTCTGTCTGCCGTTTTCGTCGGTTTCAATATGGCTGAGAAAATAAACAATCGTGTCATTCGGGAGAGTTTCAACCTCTTTTACAAGCTCCCAAAAATTTTTACCGATATCGGTAAACTTCTGAAAGCCTGTTTCCTTGGCTCTTCTCATATACTCGTTAGCCATGAGATACTGTGCGTCATCAACTGCAATCGACTTGCATTTCTGCTTTTTGATAAAGTCCTCAATATCTATGTAGTTGTCGGAATTGATTGAAGAAGTAAATTTTGTTCTGAACGGGAGTGATTTTCCGTTTACATTCACAAGAGCAAGTTCATTTGCTTTGAAATTTCTTAAAGAGGCAGATTTTCCGCTGCCTGAATATCCTAAAACCAATATAGGTAATCCCATAAATAACACCTCACTTAATACTTAATGACTGCTTGGCTTCCATATGTACGAAGGGGATTTCTTCGCCCTTTTTGCAGAGAGCCTTGACATCATTCTTTTTCACTTCGGGCATATTGTACTTTAAGAGGTGGTCAAGATTGTGTTCCTCCGCCCACTCAACAAATGAAATTTCATCATCAACAACAAGGCTCGGAGCGTTCTTTTTAAGCGACATAACCGCTCTCGGCATATCAATCTTCTGTCTGCCGAGTGCCTGCATTGACTTAAACAGATAGGTTTTAAGGCTCTCCGCCTGTTTTTCTTTTTGTGACTGTCTTTTTGCAATTGCCGCCTTTTCGGCTTTAAGCATTTTAGCCTCGGCAAGAAGCTGTTTGTAGTAGATTGCAATGCTCTCAGCTTTCTCGTCAAATTCGCCCTCAATACCCGTGAGAGTATCGAACCACGCTGTCAACATCTTGTTGCGGTATGCATCCACATTGGCAATAATGTTGCCGTCATCATCAATCGGCATTCCGTCTGCATTCGTATCAGGTTCCCATTCGTTGATAGCGTCAAACTGATTAAATAAATCCGAGTACATCTCGGTAAGCTCATAAAGTTTCATTGTTGCTCCCCCTTAAAGATTTATGTTTTGTGTGGCAAGTGCCTCTATTAAATGTTCAACCTTGCCTTTGAAAAATTCCTTGTCCTGTGACTGCTTGGCGAAATCGAGCATACGGATAAAGCTGTCATATGCAATTGAAAAATATGCCTTAAAGACATCCTTGTCATCTGATGGACCGTCGGCAGTCTGAACATTTTTCAGCCTTTCTTCATACTCCTCCTTCTGTTTGCGAAGAGCCTCCTGTTTTTCATCCTCAAGCTGTTTTCTGACGATTTTTTCGTTATTGCGATACTCTTCTTCGAGTTCGTCATAATGCTTAATGTTCTCCCTTTCCAAAGCCTTAATCGTTTCATTAAGTCTGCGTTCATTGTCGCTCGGCTCTGCAACGGCGACTTCGATAGGACGGTTTTCAAGCTCCTGAACTTTATTCGTCAGCTTGAAATTTTTGTTCTTTTCCTCTGCAAGCTGATTTTCAATATTGCGATAGCTTTCTTTTGAAGTGTCCGCCTGCTGTTTGTAATAGTCGGCGTCTTTCTTAGCGTTATTGAGCTGTCGGCAATAGTCAATGCTCTTGTCGGTTGCCTCCTGTTTTTCGTCCTTCAGCCTGTCAATTTCGGCTTTTAACTGCTTAACCGTTGTGCTTTCAAGGTCGAGCTTTTCGGCGATTTCAGCCTGTTCGGGTTCGCTTATGGTAGATAAGAGATACAGTTTACTTACTCCCAAATGTTTACTCGAGTAAACATTTTCAGAGGTATTTTCTATAATAGAAATATACTTATGTGCCTGTGTTCTGTTAAAACCTACCTCTGTTTCGCAATAGTCCTCAAAGTTCTGATATCCAAGCTCCTTGTACAGCTTGTTGTCACGCATTGTTTTAAGTCCGTTGCACATATCCCATATGTTCTGCTGTGCAAGGTTAGCGCTGACAATTATCTTCTGATGCAGTTCAATTGCCTGCTTATGCTGTTCGCTTACTGTTATTTCTGACATTTTTCAACCTTCCTTCTTGATTTTTTAATCAATAAAGGATATAATCAAAGTGGTTATATTTGTTATATCCTTGCTATCCGTTGAGGCTTTGCTGAGCTTCAGCGGATTTTTCTTTTTTAGTTAACATTTGAAACCCCCACACATTCAAAATTGAATGCTTCGGATTCAGGCGTTTCAAGTGCTTTGAGCTTGCGTTTTAGCTCTCTGTTCTCGTGACGATAACCGCTTGACGCTGTTTTTTCAAGTGCAAGGTCCGTTCTTGCGTTCCTTAGCTCAATGCTGAGATGTCTGTTCTCTGCTCTGAGGTTTTCAATATCTTTGAGCAGTTTTCTGCGTGTCGGATAGTTTCTTAACCACATTGTTAATGCTCCTTTATGTATTGTCTGATTTCTTCCTTATCAAATCGCCAAAGCTTTCCGATTTTGTGGGCAGGAAGAACGCCCCTTTGTGCAAGCCGTGTTGTGTAATCAACATTAAGTGCAAGCAACCGTGCCACATACGGCACATCAATTATCACCGGCACTTCATCCCAATTGATGATAGGTCTTTCTCTCGGCATATGTACACCTCCTATTTTTTGTTGGTAATTTTGTCTGAAACGATTTCGACTGATTCAACATCAGCAACGCTTGATTCAGTCTATAAGATTTTTGATTCTTTACCTATAGTAGTAGATTTCAAAAATCAAATAGAAGCCACAAACAAATCAAATAACGGTAATCAAAAATTTGATTTACAGAAAGGAGTTGCAAAACTTACTCCTGTTGGAAAAGCGTTCATTGATGTTTGTCTTCGTCCTTTGCCCACTTAATCAGATCCATAATTTGAGCGTCGTGCTTATCAAGGTAGCTGTCTATTGTTTTATACAAATGGGCGGCTACTATTTTTATTGCTAATACTGCTGAAACAAAAGCTGTGCAAAGCATTAGCAGTCCTAAAATTATTATTACTTCCGTCTTTTCTTCACCTCCTAAGCTGATTTCTGCTGTTCGGCAAAGTTAGTTTCTGATAGCTTCTATGAAACAAGAAGGATTGTTAGTTCTTCCTAATAAGTAATCGGTTGAACAATTAAAAATATCAGCTAAACTCAAAAGTATATTAATAGGGATATTACCTTTTGTTTGCCAATTATAATAACTTTTACGTTCAATTTTTAACTTATTAGCAAGGTCTTCTTGTGTCATATTAGCTCTTGCTCTTTCGGCTTCAATATTTGGATATAAAAACAGCACTAATCTCACCTCCTTTATCGTGTTAAGCGAAAATACTCTTATTGCGTATTTACAAGCTAATTATATACGCAATAAGAGTATTTGTCAATATCTTTTACAAGTAAATTACGCACAAAGAGTATTGTAGATTTTTGTGCAATTACACTAAATGAATATTATTTTAATTATTCGCTTGACATTTTTACTCATTTAGAGTATTGTATTTATAACAAATAAATCGTTTTATTGGAGGGAAAAATATGCTTGGAGAAAAACTTAGAGAACTTAGAACAGAACTTAATCTTAATATGAAACAAGCTTCCGAAAAATTAGGGATCTCATACACAACTTACGTTGGCTATGAAAAAAATGAAAGGGAACCAAACTCTGAAACTTTAATCAAATTAGCTGATTTTTATAAATGTTCTGTCGATTATTTAATAGGAAAAACTATAAGACTAAATTTTATTCCACATGAAATCGAAGAAGCTGAAATTAAATGCCCTTTGTGTGATTATGACTATGTCCATTTTATTAGAGTTTTATCGGTAAATTTCTCACAAGAAAAGAGTAGCGGAATGGCTATGGAATTTTTATGCGAGGATGGGCACAAATTTTATATTGTTGTTGAAACATACAAAGGTAATACATATATGGTAAATGTAGATGACAATAACAATATTTTAGGGTACACCTCGTTTATTAATAGTAACTCAGACGACAAAACAAACATTCACAAAGAAAAACTAATTACTAACTATGCGGCATTAAATAATTTTGGAAAAAACAAACTTCTCGAATATTCAAATGATTTAATATGTAGTGGTAATTACAATAAAGTTTACAAAATAAAAACTGCCGCCCGAGACGGAAGTTTTAAGGAAACAACCGTTACAGACGACGATTTTAATAAACTTATGGATTTGCCTGATGTTGATGACTTAAAATAAAGTCTTGAAATTTTTTGTAAACTTCCCGTTCAAGCGGAGCAATTAAAAACTTGTTCCGCTTGTAGAGCTCCTGCATTCGTTGCCAGCGATATTCCGCTGCAGTTTGACTTATATCACAGAGCTGAGATATTTCGTCAGCACTTTTGACCTTTAATCCCCACAACACACAAGCCGGAGCAAGTAGCCTGCTTGCAAATACATTTGCTTCCTGTTCAATGGGATTGTCATTTGGCGAGATTTCTCGGTTGATAAGTTCATAGCGGCCAACATGGCCAAGCATAATGTGTCCGAGCTCGTGAGCAACGGTAAAGCGTTTCCGCTGTCGGTTGCAGTCTTGCCGTACAAGTATGATAGGCTCATTGTTAATGACGGTGCATTTACCGTCATTGCCCTGCTCAAACTTATCATAATACTTTACTGCAATGCCGAGCTTGTAACACAGTTCGACAATATTAACAGGGAGTTCTCGGACGTTTTCTTTTAACAGGATTTCCCACGACATATTTCGGGACTTCTGATACTTTTTATAATCCATAAAAATCACCTCGTAACTATTATGGATTACAAAAATAAATTTACAGCAATAAAGCAATAACAAAATAAAAAACCGCCCACAGCGGCAACTGTGAGCGGTCAAAATAAGGATTAGAGAAGTAGGAACTCCTCGAATATTATTATATAATATTTGACATTATGTGTCAATGAGGAGGCTATTATGGGATTATTATCAAAATTATTTAAAAAGCCAAAATCAGAGGTAAAAACTCCTGCGATGCAACCGGAATCGGGCAAGTCGCACACGAAAGTTTTTAAAGTTGCAGGTGTTACCTTTCAGGGCAGGCAGAAGTTACTTAAACAACTCAAAACCGACAAAAAAGCAGGCAAAGTGCTTAATGTGCAGTTACAGGAATACGATTATAAAGGCGAGCCTGCAATCAAGGTGCTTGTCAACGGTTTAGATGTCGGCAATCTCCATATAGAAGATGTAGCTTTTGTTAAAGAAAATCAAGAGCGAATTCTTGGCATTAACGATTTTACAATTGGTGAACATTACGATGAGAACGATAAAGTAAGTTATAATGCAAAGGTTAAAATGCTCATAGCAAATAAAAATTAAAATAAAAATAAAAACCGCCCTGACCTGTTGGCGCAAGTCGGAGCGGAAACCACCACACAGGGTGCAGTGATACTACTAAAAGCAATAATATTGTATCACACTCCCCTGAAATTTTCAAGCATTGAATATCAGGGGATTTTTGCACCCTTTTTTCAAACAAAAGGAGTGTATAAAATGAAAAAACGCAAAGATGGGCGCTATCAGAAGAACATCTATATCGGACGAGATGAAAACGGTAAACGAAAGTACAAATCCGTATGCGGCACATCACGAAAAGAGGTTGAAACGCTTGCCGCCGAATTAAAACAAAAACTCGGTAAAGGCATAGACATCTCTTCCGATGATACATACGGCTGTTGGAAAAAACGCTGGCTGTCAGTTCAGAGGTCACTGCAAACACCGCAACAATACAAAACGCTTGAACGGTATCTCAAACATTTTGCAGAACTTGAGCATTGTAAAATCAACAAGCTGACAATTGCCGATTTTCAGGAAATCGTGTTTGACTTAGCCGCTAAGAACCCTACAACAGGCAAACCAACAGCGAAAAAGTCGCTGAAAGAGTTCATCGCAACTGCAAGCCGAGTGTTTGAGTACGCTATTGAAAACCGAGCTATCGACTTCAACCCACTGAAATATGTCAAAATATCTAAGAGTGCGGCAAAAAAGAAAGAGCGCAGAGCTTTGTCACCCGAAGAGCAAAAGCTAATAATCAACACTCCTCACAGAGGAAGATTGCCGGCAATGATTATGTTGCTTGCAGGACTGCGAAGAGGTGAATGCCTCGGCTTGCAATGGGCGGATATTGACTTGAAACGCAACAAAATAAATGTTCATCAGACTTTGGTTCTTGACGGAAACAATTCTTACATAAAAGCAGGAGCGAAAACAGAAGCAGGTGTCCGTAAGGTTGATATTCCGACCGTTCTGTCAGACTATCTGAAAAGCCTTGCACCCCACTCCCCATTTGATTATGTAGTCACAACCACCAAAGGCAAACTTATGACAAATTCAGCGTGGCGGAGATTGTGGGAGAGTTACATCAATTGCCTAAACCTCGAAGCATTCAATTCACAGCAAGGCAAAATTGTCGGCATTGCTCCACGCAGTAAATACTGCCCCGACGGTATTCCGCAGGTCATAGAACCGTTTACAGCTCATTGTCTTAGACACACCCACGCAACAAATCTTTTCTATTCGGGCTATGATATTCTCTACATTCAACACCAGTTAGGGCATACCAAGCCCGAAACCACTTTGAACATTTACACGCATTTAATGCAAGATGATACTGAAGCACCTGCGAAAAAACTTGATGATTTTCTCAATCGTAAAATAAGCTAAAAAATAAATGCAAGGCAAATGTTAGGCAACTGAACTTGAAAAGTCCGATAAACACTAAGTTTTTCACACATTTATTAAGTGGTTTGGGACCAAGATGCCGCAGGTTCAAGTCCTGTCACC
>ULZG01009456.1_pt1 | contig 40196 bp, 35 predicted proteins | sample 1962881 | NCBI WGS metagenome assembly ULZG01 (sample SAMEA4835883, study PRJEB28245) | human gut metagenome | biome: gut microbiome; material: fecal sample | place: Denmark | collected 2008 | reverse complement strand
GCCTATTATGCTATCAACAAGAACAGAGGAAAGGAATACAACAGTAAGGACGCATACGTCTGTGAACATTTCATGCGCAACGAGTATGCCATCAGCAACAATAACCACCATATCATTCTGGAAGGATTAAAGAGCGTGAAACTCTCAGATGACAATATTGCTGAGGTGGTATTTGCAGGAGAAGACAAGACCACGTGGGTAAATCTGTATACCATGCAGGAGTTTGATGAGCGTCCGGTGGTAGAGAAGATGGGATTTATGGACGTGCTGAGAGTTGGCTATAACTATTATTTCTATAAAAACAGAGACATGGCAGGCATACCGATGCATCATCGGGAATGCGTGGCAAATGACAGGATATTCCAGTTCTTGGACCTGTATATGATACTAAGAGACCAACCTAATAAAGTCTATTATATATCTGGAGAGTGCCGAAGAAAGGAACAGTGGTATCTGATACTGATAGACATCACCAATGCCAATTCGAAGACTCATAAAGAAATACCCTCGATGTGGTTACCGAGACGAAGTTGATATGAAGGATATTCAGCTATACGACTATCAAAGAGAAATGAGTGAACGGATTGAGGCGGCTTTTCGGTCGTGTCAATCCGTGATGGTGCAGATGCCGACAGGTACGGGAAAAACTGTGCTCCTAACGGAGCAAGTGAAGAGTGAAGAACGAAGAGTTAAGAATCCGTGTGTGTGGATTGTGGTACATCGGCGTGAATTGGTAGAACAGATAAGAGAAACGCTTGAAACCATGCTAAGCAGTCCTTGCTCTACTTCTGGCACTGCTCTTTCCCTTTTATTGGATGATTCCCGCATAAAAGTAATGTCGATACAATGGCTGTCGAGACACTATCAAGAAATGGAGGAAAAACCATCATTGATAGTTATCGACGAGGCGCATCATGCCGTGGCGAAGACCTACAAGGAAGTGATGGATGCTTTTCCTGAATCGAAAAAACTGGGACTGACAGCCACGCCCTGCCGACTGACCAGACGAGGGTTCACAGATTTGTTTGACGTGCTGCTGCAGTCGTGGTCAGCAAAGAAGTTTATTGTCGATGGGTGGCTATCGCTGTACGACTATATGTCCATCAGAGAGGACAGCGAGGACTGGCGCTTGGTGAACTCGCTGAAGAAACGAGGTGCCGATGGAGACTTCTCGCTGAGAGAGATGAGTGAGAAAATGAATGTGCAGCCAAGTATTGAGAGGCTTTGCGATACGGTGATAAGATATGCAGCAAACAAGAAAGGCATCACTTATGCCATAGACATAGCCCATGCGGAGCATATCGCAGAAGCGTACAGACAGCATGGCATAAATGCTGTGGCGATAAGCAGCAAGACACCGCTTGAAGAAAGAAATGCAATCATTGAAAGGTTTAAGAAAACAAGTGTAGGAGATTATTATGGTAAGCCTTGTTGTGCCTCTCTGGAGCAGAAAGCCAACATTCAAGTGCTGGTGAACGTTGATTTGTTCGGAGAAGGTTTTGACTGTCCCGATGTAGAGTTTATCCAGTTGGCAAGACCCACACTGTCGTTGGCAAAGTACCTGCAGCAAGTAGGACGTGGCATGCGTGTGTTTGAGGGCAAGAAGTATTGTCTGATATTGGACAATGTCGGGCTGTACCGTTTGTTTGGACTCCCGTCAGATGACAGAGACTGGCAAGCCATGTTTGAGGGACGTGTAGCTGGTAAAGGCATTCTGACAGAGGAAATAGAAGGACCATATAACATTGCCTATTCCATTTGCAACGAACAAGAGAGAATCACTTCGGACGCACGAACAGAGTTAATCACCGTGATGACACATGAGGGGCAACGTATGGATTTGGAGGAAGCATACGGCTACAAGATAGTCAGCAACAAGGAAGGTCTGTTGGGTGTTGTGGATAAGGACGGCAAGGAAATACTGCCTTGTGAATATAATAAGGTAGAACTGAAAGCATACGGAATAGCCAAGCTGTATTCTCGAAGGAAGATAGATAGAGAACGCCCCTGGATGGACTTGCGTAATGGTGTGCGATACTTCAAGCGTCCGAGAATCGAGAAACATGGCTTTATGGAGTTTTCCACTACAGACGGGTTGCGCCTCTATCCGAGAGTAAAGACACGTCGGATGGACGAGAACTGTTTTGTATTGCGGAATGCGTTGAATAATGGGACAGACGAAGGGCTGCGGTTCCGCAATTTCTTTGTGCAGCCATCAGAGCCAGACAGACTATACATGTTCAAGGAGAAAATAGAAGACCTGTCGATTTGGGAAAACGAGCAAGGAGATTTGGCTTGGCGCAAGGCTTGGGATACCATGTTGCATCCTATGACAGCTGAAGAATTAGCTAAAAAGAGAAGCACATGGGAAGAAGAAGTCAAGCAGTTTGAAGAGGAAAAGAAACAGTACATAATTTTTTTCAGACCAGAAATAAAAATAGATTACATCGGATGCAGAACACAGTTAGCTGACTATAAAGAACCTGCCAATCTGAGAGTCGCCTGCATCACGAAGAATAATTACCAAGTATATTATCGAAGAAATTGGCTGGATAAATGGGAGTCATTAGGCAGTTATGCTAAGATATACCCACAAGCATACGGTATAAGAATAGTGGAGAACAGAGAAGGCAAATACCTTGTACGCACAGAACTGTACAAACCAATGGAAAAGCCAGAACAGACGTATGAGTTTGCAGAGCTGCAGGACAACGCCCTGCTTCATTTTACGGAGCAAGGCAAGGAATACTGGGTATATTTGGAGAATATGACCTGCTTAACCCGTAAGCCAGAATTTGTCACCATTGGTTTCCTGGATTTCTTGAAGATTGGTGGAGTGTATATGAGACGTGGAAGAAACAATGGTGAAACTTACAGAAGAGCAGAGATAAGGATGTACGATGACATTTGCTTCCTGGGATCAAGAGAGGTATTCGTCAAGACGGCATATAGAAAATACCATTATTACATACAGCAACGGTCATTGGACGGCAAACATTTTGTGCTGAGTGATAGTATGAAACCAAAAGAATCGTCAACATGGTTTGATATGTACTATGACGGGAAGAATCCTCCGATAGTAGAAAGACGAAAGAAGGATTATGAGACATACGGAGTGAAGAAGTAGCGTCATAGAATGTGTATAGGCAAAGGCGGATGTTCAAGATGGAGAGTCTTGGGCATCCGCCTTTGAGGTTTATAGCAATGGAGTCATATAAATTGGCATTAGCAATACATTCCCGTCTTTATGAAAATCCTTCGTATAAAGTAGATATGGCTGACTTATTCTATCTGAATATTTAAGACAGAAAGCATCTAACGACGCATGAGTCTTATATCCAGACGATTTTACTTCAATAGGGCAAAGTTTGTTGCCTCTTGACAAGAGAAAGTCAACTTCATAAGAATGGGTATCATCTTTAGGAAAAGTATAGTAAAACAGTTTGTTGCCTGAAGCACGAAGCATTTGCGCAATCAAATTTTCATATACATATCCCAGATTAGCAGATAATTTATCATTAAGCAGTTTCTGATATATGATATTTTCCGTAAAATCCTTATCCCAAAATGCCAATGTCACAAACAATCCAGTATCACTTATATATAACTTATATTTTCCATAATCAGCTGTCAATGACATTCCAACATTGGGATCATCCGCATGATAAGCCACGTTTACGGTTTTACTGTCTTCCAAGCAAAGAATCATCTCGTCGATTTTGTCAGCCCCCATTTTTCCAACTACAGGTGTTGGTTGGTAACGTAACAGATTACGACTCAACTGAGACGGTATAGCCATAAACAATTTTGAAATTTTCCCAGTAGGGTCTATTTTCCTGAAATCGTCTGCATATAGTTGTAAAATCTGTCGTTTCACCATATCAACATGTTGCAAATTGTTTGTGTCTAAATAGGCATTGATTGCCTGTGGCATCCCTCCTATCAACATATACAATCTCAATTCGCGCATTTTCTGACGATTCAAGCTATCACCTAATGACATCTTTCTTTCAAAGAACTTTCGCATCAGAGGCATAGTCGTATCATCATTCATTGCCCATCGAAACTCTTCATAATCCAATGGGAACATTTCAAGTCGATATTCTTCACTGGGTATGCTGATATCCTTAGTGTTCTTTCGGATACTAATAAGGGATCCTGTTTCAATATAATCATATCTACCATCTTTGATTAGATATTTGATTGCCTGACGAGCCTTAGGACATTGCTGCACTTCATCAAAGATAATCACAGACTCTCTTTCATACAATGTGGTCTTATAAATATTCTGCAAGTACAGAAAAATATAATCCATGTCCATCAAATCATCAAACAGTCCCTTTACTCCTTTCGAGGCTTCATTAAAGTCTATCAAAATGTATGAGCGATATTCCTTTTGAGCGAATTTTTCCACAATAGTAGACTTACCTATACGCCTCGCTCCCTCTAAAAGCAATGCAGTTTTGCCTTTAGAAGTCTCTTTCCATTCCTTTAGTTTGGAATAGATTTTACGCTTGAATATTATATCTGCCATTATTCCCTTTTTGCCCACAAAGTTACATGAAAAAAGCCTAATACCAAAATTTATTTTGCCAAAATACTGCCTAATACCAAAATCTTTTCTGCTGATTTACACCCTGACACCCAAGTTTTGAGTCTTTGGAATGAACGATATAATCCAATAATACCTTGGCATCTATAGACTTACGTTTGTATTTTATTGACAGATGAAGATGTGGGGCTGTGGAGCAGCCAGTTGAACCAGTGATAGCGATTGGAGTACCCGCTTGGACAGGTCTACCTAGTGGAACGAGAATGTGCGAGAGATGGTAGTAGCTGATGGTATAGTTACCATGACGAAGAGTAATGAACTTGCCAGAACGTTTATCATTGCCGATGCATTCTACAATACCATCAAGTATGGCATAACAAGGTTCATAGTTGGCACGCAGGTCAATACCGTTATGAAACTTTCTCTTGGCAGTGAATGGATCATTGCGGTAGCCATATGGTGACGTAATATAAATATTTTGAAGAGGAAACGAGATTTGTGAGCTTGCAGTAGCAGGCTTATTTGTTGTAAAATCATTGGTAGCCGTCGAGTCAATGACTGATGGCTGCTTAATGGAAGAGGTATCACGAGAAAGTGGTGCCTCTTTTTTGCATGTGGTGTTACGACCTTAACCTTGTAACGACGATTATGATTATCTACGGAGGAGAACTGAGCATGAACTGTTGTAGATACAGAGAGTCCGACAGCAGTTATGAAGACCAATAAAAACTTTTTCATGTAGACAAAAGTAGTATTAGGAAAAGGAAAGGCAAAACTGCGAAGATTGAAGGAACGAAAATATAACATCAAATAAGAATCAAGTATGATTATTCATTGATTATCATACTTGAATTATAAATTAGTATAAATGTAAGCTCCAAGAATGAGCGATATTCTTGTAATGGCCGCATTCCTATATATTTTGGGCGTATAGGTCAAATTGCAGGATATTTTAGACCTACTTTTTCTCTATAGGTCAAATTGCAGGATGAAAAATCGCCTTCCCAATGCGGTCCTATTCCACATTGTCGCTATCTTTGTAAAGCGGTCTGAAGCGTAGTGAAGCTCTGTAGGGGTGCCTTCATGAGGAATAGGACCGCGCACAACGAAAGGCATAAGCCATTAGCAGGATTCTTCACTTGAGGGGTCCTGCTTTCTTATGCCATGAGTTGCTGCCAATGCCAAGAAAAACTCACTAATGAGTCGCTTGCGACTCATCTCCGTCATACCGCTATGTACGTTCAGCCTTTTCTTCAGATTGGTAAAAGTTCCCTCTATCTTGTTGTTCGTATTTGGCATGCCTTCACAACTTTCTTTTTGAAACGTAAAGAGGTATGGCATATAGAAATCCAAGCTGTGCATCGCAGAACGCAAGCGCTTGTGAGTATAGTTTTTTTCCCACATTTCAGCAGAGAGCGCTTTACAAGCGTGTCTTTCCATTTTTCTTTCCACTGGGCATAGTTGATCTTGAAGTCCCTCCCAGAGGAAACAGTCAACGTGTCCAATAGGCCCTTAAGTTCTCGCGTTGTCTTAAGCCTTGGATTCTGTGTGAGATAACGTCTGATTACCTGCTTCATGTGAAATTGGCACATTTGTATCTGATAGTCAGAGAAGAGGGTAAAGAGGCTTTTCTTGCCGTCTATGATAATACCAAAGATCGTATAGCCACGTTCCTCTATGCTTCTTATCGCTGTTTCATAGTCGCTTGCCGTTTCGTTCTCGATAAAGGCAAGATAGAGGGGAAAGCCACTATGCTCGTCTAATGCTAGCAAAACACCCCAGCTGCGCCCCCAGTAAGTTGCGTCTATATGGACATAACCACAACCTTCAATGGTTGGCTGTTCCCAACTTTTGCTGATATCTTTCAGTCGATGCTTGATTGTTGATTCACTTACGCCAAAGCGATGCGAGAGTTCCGAAATGGTTTGTTTGCCTTCCATGTACAAATTCCATATCTCATCATTTGAGGGAGTCGTGGAGTTACGGAACTGACAACCGCAAGCTTGGCATTTGTATGTTGGAACTCCTTTACGCTTACCGTTCTTTACTGTTTGCGCGGAGCCACATACAGAACATTTGCTTTTGTGTATTTGAATGATTTCTTATTATTTTTAAATGCTTGTAAATGTAGTGTATATAAGGCTTCGCGCTATATGCTATCCTGCAATTTGACCTATAGGTCCAGATTTATTAAACATTTCTACGTGAAATCGCAAAATGGTGGAAGATTTTCGGGAGAAGATGATAATAAATGCAAGAAAAAATGTACCTTTGTAGCACGTTCCGTATTTTGACGTGCAAAATACGGATGAACGGATAGAGACACCAAGCCAAATGAGAGGGTAAAGCCAGAACTATTGACACTCCTCTCAGACTGGACAAACATACAGTTTAATAGTATGATTTTATGAACAATGTTATTGTAAATCTGGCACAGTCATCCCAAGTGATGACAGCCAACAGTGACATAAAGTAGATAAGAAAATGACGCAGGTCAGCTCACTTTCTTCTTCTACAGCCGACGTAAACGACATGTGTAACAACAAGCGTTTACCAAAGGGCATCCACGTTATTCGGTCTGATGAAAAATCGGCTCGAAAAGTAGAAGGAATGTCCGATAGTGAAGAAGAAGGGACGCCATGGGGATACCTCTTTATCCAACATTTTGCGGCAGAAAAATTTGAAAAAACACTTGAAACCGTCAAGTTAGAAGGCGATTTCAAACCTAATTGTTTTATCCATCGTACCATCACTTATAAGCGTAAGCCAAATGGCAAAGGCGTAATGAAAGAAGAAAAGCCAAGTGTCAGCGGTCTTGTATTTTTGCAAGGAGAGACAGACATACTAAAAGTCTTTCTCCAAAAAAACTTTCCACGATACCACCTCGTAAACAATTGTATGGATGGAACCCCAGCTTCCATTAAAGACAGCGTAATGCGCCCCTTTATGCAAGTGATGGAATCAGAACCAGAACGTATTACTTTCTTGCGTGATCCGTTTGTGAAGTTTGCCAAAGACCATGTAAAGCTACGCGTATTAACAGGAATCATGGCAGGACAAGTAGGCTATGTAGTGCGTATATTGAAAAATCGTCAACTCGTTATGGACTTCGGTGGCTATGCTGTAGCTATCAACGATGTGCATAATGAGGATTTTGAAATAGCAGAATAATCCACTCACCATTATTTTTCACAAGATGAAAAATGATTTCTTTACGTATTCTTGTCGAAAAATAGAAAAAGACAAAGCTGTTGGCAGATGTGATGTCGCCAACAACCGTGGTGCGGCACTCAAATGCCTGTCCAAATTCTAAGGCAAAGAAGAATTGACGTTCGGCGAACTGTCACCAGAAATGATGACACAGTTCAAAGGATGGCTAAAGGCCAATGGGCGCAAGGAATCAACCGTCTGTCTCTATTTGTACCAGATTCATACCCTCTACAAAGAAGCGGAGAAAGAAGCCATTGCCCCACATCTGCCGTTGCTGAGTGGCATAAAGCTGCCATTGCCATTCAAACAGAAGTGCGAGTTGCTTACGGAGGAAGAATTGCGTAGAATGCGTTATGCCGACCAGTCAGACTCCATGTCACAGACTTTTGCCCGTGACATGTTCTTCTTCAGCATCTATTGTCGAGGAATAAGCTTTGCGGATTTGGCCCATAGGAAAAGCGACATTAAAGGCTTCACGCTCACTTACACCTCAACCCCACCCATCGTCACAGTACAATGGGACACAGCCATGCAAGCCGTTGCAGACCGCTATCTATCAGCCACCGACTATCTGTTTCCTATCATCAAAGCTGATGACAGAATAATGGATAGTCGAGAAATCGGAAGGGTTCGTGAAAATATCACAAAGGCTCTGAAACTAATCGCTACACGTTGCAATCTGTCCGTAGTTCCCTCCTTGAAAATGACCAAGGATATCTATCTACGTGCAATTGACAATGTAAGTGTGAGCAAGATAATCTGATGTTTTACGCTATAGAGACACGTTTGAAGAAGACAATATCACTATAGCCCCTTGAACAACAGAAGAGAAAATAGTATCTCAATACTGTCAAAAGTTTGATGATTTTAAGATGGTTCTTGACTTATTGGAATATAGACTAAGCAAAATGGAAGATAAAGTCAGAGCAATATGCCAACATTTTCGATAAGTGAGAACAATAAAAGTTTGCTTTTAAATTGTCGAGCGAAGAATTTTCGTGCCAACGAGTTCAGATCCAAACTTGTTTGAGCTATGCCGAGTGCAGCCGAAAATCACATGTGTGTAAAATGTATGAAATACTTAACAAACAAGTAAATTTTTAACATCTCAATATATAGGCACTTGCAAAAGTGCCTATACAAAGGGCAATGCCCTAAATTGAGCACTAACAAAACATGGACAACTGCTTGTATGTCTTTGAAAGTAGAGTAGAAAATCAAGGAATTTGGAAAATAAATGATAAATTATGAGTATATATGATATGAGTTATCGCACCAAGACATACCTGGCTGGTGATTGGGATGGCGATAGAGATTTAATAGATAAACTTCATGAGTGGAATGATAGTGAACGATTGGCATTAAGTTTTACAGACGTTCATGAATTCACGTCATCTAACGACAACTCGCATAATTGCAGCATAAAGAAATCATTGCGCCAACGCATGAATCTGTGTAAAACCTTTGTGCTCGTTGTTGGTCCAAAGACAAAAAGTTTGAGAAGTGGATCTTGTGCATTATGCTGTTATTATAAGAAAGAATTGTATGGCATTTACCCTTATTGCTCTTTGTCACGTTGCAACAGCATTGATTATAGAAGTTATGTTGATTACGAGTGTGACATAGCGCTCAAAGACTTTAATGATGGGAAAATTAAAAATATCGTTGTAATCTATAACAACAGACTATCGGTGGACAAAAGTCTTTGCCCTGATTGCTTAACGGCTGTAGGTGTTCACATCCCATCTGATAGGATTGGAGAAGACGGTAAAAGATATTGGAATTATCAAAGAATAAAGGATGCAATTTGCAAATAGAATAGTTATGAGAGGAAAAGTAGAGAAAATATATAAAGTCGGGAAAAATATATGGGCAATACTTTTTGGTGCATTGTCTATATTTCTTGCTTTCGTATCATGGGACGATATTGGAATTGAAAAAACGTGGACAAAAGTCATAATACTTTTAACACTTTTGCTATTTGTGATATTGTATGCTATAGGCACAATTATTTTCATAAGTACAGAAACTATATGGGAGCGTGGACAAGCGAAACTCTGTGTGAAATATGGCGATATACTTTCTGTTGGAAAGAAAAGAATATTTTTTAGCTGTTCGACAAGAAATAAATTGATAGTAATCCCAGTCAATAGCCACTTTGATACGATAGTAGAAGACCCTACTGTTCCAAATCCGTTGGTTTCGGTTAAAACAATTCATGGAAAGTGGCTGAAATTATATGAAGCTGAAAAGAATATGTCCCCTGCAGAAATACAGAATGCGATTTATGAATTCCTAGATGCAAAAGGTATTCAATATCAAACTGACAGTAACAAACGAGGAAGTCAAAGAAAATATCCGACAGGTACATGTGCTATAATGAATGGTACAAATAACGTGAATTATGTTTTGTGGGCTTTGTCAGACTTCAACCAAGCAAATGTTGCTCAAGCAACAAAAGAAAGTGTTATTTCTTCGTTAGTATTGCTCTTGAATTTTGTTAATACTCAATCACAAGGTGACGAGTGCTATATACCATTGGTTGGAACAGGTATGTCTCGTACAAGTCTTTCTCATAAGGAATCATTACATACGATTCTTTCTACAATAGATTTATATAGGGAAAAACTTGTTGGTATTGTAAATGTCGTAATTTATAATGGTGACAAATCTAAGGTTTCTATATTTGATAGATAGTAGTTTGTTTAATTATCAGTAAGCTTATACTATGTTTGAGTCATTTAAGATAAATATAGCCACATTAGATGCTCTTACGCATGAGTACCCTATGCCACAATTGGTTTCTGAAGCTGATTGCTCACAGAATTTTTATGAGAAGATATTGGAAGTTTGTACCCATGATGGTGTTATTGATGGAGCGGACTTGTCTACTTTGAACTTTCCTTTTGATACCAATAGCAATACACCAGCACATTATGATGTATTTATTTCATATTCTCATTTAGATGAAGAGAAAGCCCAATATTTATATTGGTTCTTGACTGTGCAATGTAATTTACATGTATTCTTAGATTCAACTATATGGCATAGTGCCGACTTGCTTCTGAAAGCAATAGATGATAAATATTGCAAGAATACAACTAATAATAACTATAATTACAATAAACGCAATTTTTCCACATCTCATGTCCATACCTTATTAAGTATGGCTATGTTGAATGCCATAAAACGATCTGAATGTTTCTTGTTTATAGAGAGTAACAACTCATTGACACTCAAAGATGGCATTAAGGACCTTTCGTTGTCCCCTTGGATATACCAAGAAACCGAATTTGCAAATAGTCTTCCTAAGATTCTTCCAAATAGATTATGGACAGAATCCATAGAAAGAACTTTTGCGCTTACAGAGTCTTTGGCGGCTGGAGGAATTCTAAAGATGCAGCATGCATTAAAGACGGGAGCATTTCATCTTCTTGATGTAAACGATTTGAAGATGATGCAAGGCAGAAAAGGAACAAATGGACTTGATAGTTTGTATCATCAGAAAGGCATTCTTAAATGATAAGTTAACACCATGTCACTTCAATCAGATAACAACAAGCGAATAATACTTTACTTCCAATGTACTTTATGATGGTGATGTCGCTATATACGAGCCGTGTCATATTGAAAGCGTTGTGAGTGGAAGACTTCGGTATATATAATGTGGCGTGTGGTGTCGTGGCGATTAGAATTATATTTTTTAATGAACGATTATGAGTAAAATAAATATTTCTGGTATCGTAAAAGGCATCAAGGCTTCAACCACTTATTTGACCCCAATTATAGAGGCAGTTTGTAACTCTATTGACTCAATTGGAGAACGGAAAAGTGGAAAGATTGATATTGTAGCATATAGAGATGGACAGAAATCTTTGGATGATAATGACCAGTCTCAGGTTTGTGGCTCCATTATTGGGTTTGATGTCGTGGATAATGGCGTAGGATTCATTACAGCCAATAGAGATTCGTTTGATACATATCTTTCTGGACATAAACTTAAGTCTGGCGGAAAAGGCTTTGGAAGATTTATGTACCTGAAATACTTCAATAAGGTCTCTATTGACAGCTATTATATGGAAGAGGGTAAGTCTTTTCATCGTTCATTTGATTTTGGACATAAAGAAGAAATCATTGAAAATGAGAAAAATGAACTCGTCAGTAGTGACAACTTTGAGTGTAAGACAACTTTACATTTGAAGTCTGCGATAAAAGATTACAATGCAGACAAAGGATTGGAAGTTATAGCAAGAAAGTTAGTAGAAAGGCTGTTGGTATTCTTTGTTGATAAAAGTAAGAATATGCCAGTTATTACCTTGAAAGAGTGTGATGGTAGCAATCCTTACATTTTGAATGATTTCATTATTAAAAACGAAACCATACAATTTGTACAAGAAGAAGATTTTCATTTGTCAGGCAAGGACCGTAAGAGATATAAGTTTACGGTAAAGTCTTATAAGGTATATTTCTCTTCAATAACCAACAAAGTTATTTTGACTGCACATAGACGTGAAGTAACCAACAGACCACTTCACACTTATGTCCCTGAATTTAAAGACACGTTGGTGGATTTAGTAGATGGGAAACAAAAGAACTATACTATCCGTTCATACGTCATTGGTGAGTTTCTCGACAATCATGTGGATACAGAACGTGGTGATTTCACTTTGCCACAAACTGATAACGATTTGTTCTCTAGCATATCTGTAGAGAGAATAGAAAGGGAAGCAAGTAACATAACAAAAAAGTTTTTCAACGAATATATCCAAGAGAAGTTTCAGGCAAAGAAACAAAAAGTCATGGATTATGTTTCGAGTATAGCACCTTGGAACAAGAGCTTGTTGAAAGATCTGGACATGGAAAGCCTCCCCTTAGGAATATCAGATTTGGATTTGGAACTAAGATTTTAGAAAATTAAATTTGAGAAGGAACAGAAGTCTCGTATTGAAATAAATGAGCTTCTGGCTTCGCAAGAAGATATAAGTACAGACAATATAAAGGAGCAAGTCAAAGAATTGTTCTCAAAAGTAACAGATGAAGGCAAGAACGATTTAGCTCATTATGTTTGCAGCAGAAAGAAAGTTATAGACCTCTATAATGAATTTCGCAAACGAACAGATTCTGGTAGTGCTCACTTGGAGAGTGAACTTCACAATTTGTTCTTCCCTATGATAAAAGATGATAGAGAGGTGAATTATGAAGATCATAACTTGTGGCTCTTGGATGAAAGACTTGTCTTTAGTCACTACATTGCGTCAGATAAAGTAATTTCTAAAAAAGATCACAAAGAGCCAGATGTTGTGGTTTTCTATAACGAGAGGATGTTTTTCAGAAATGGAGAAAATAATATCACGTCTCCTGTAACCGTAATCGAATTTAAGAGACCTAAAAGGAAGGATTATACAGATGCAGATAATCCAATCTCGCAAGCTCTCAGATATTCAAGAAAGATACTTGATGGAAAATACGAAATGCCCGATGGCATCGAACCGGTCAAAGTAAACAGGCAATCTACGCCAGTTTATGTATATATTATCTGTGATATAGTTCCGCAAATCAGAGAGTTCGCAGATCAATCCAATCTGACTGTCAGTCCTGATGATGAAGGTTATTTTGGATATGTATCAAGCTATAACGCATACGTAGAAATCATGTCATTTAAGAAAGTGATTGATGATGCAACGATGCGTAATAAGATCTTTTTCCATAAACTTGGTTTAGAATAAAGTTTATGCTGTAGTGATATTGTCAAGTAATATAGAAGCATTTTGACATGTTATTAATTAACAAAACTTTAATAAAGACACGGTTTGAGCAAGAGCTATGCGAGGCAGCTTTCGATAATTTGCAGATGAAAAGCAAGTTACGTTTCAATAATTTTGCTTATTCGAATCGAGAATTATCAAGACATATATTGCATCGTTTAGCTCCCTCTAACGATGTACAGAGATGTTTATGGTATAAACCGACAAAAAATGAAAAAGGTGTGATTGTTATTACTCGTGCTGATAGAATAAATTATGCCATTTATGGAGGTTTTGACAATAATGCATTGTCTGCAATGGGATTGAATGGTTATATTGATAATGCTCGTAAGAATTTGTTGGCATCTATTGATTCTCTCAGTAAATATACGCATATAAACAAAGACACTTTTGATATATTAGACTCTGAAACAAGCGAGTTGGTTAATAACGTTATAGATTCGTTTAACGGATTTGTTGATTGCATGAATGATATACGTCAGCAAGTTGTATCTCGTTTGGACGCCGAAATCAATCATAAAATACTCATGGCTACCATATATGAAACGTATGATGACATTGATATCCTATCTACTCATTCATCAATAGAAAACTATTGCATTGATAGAATAGCAGTTGATGATATTACTTCAAATGAGGTTGCCTTAAAAGTTTTTGGTTCAGCAAATGTGCGTTTACAATTTGGATCAGATGGAGACCAAAGGCGTGGTGATGGCTATATCACAAATATAGATGTTCCTTATGAGGTCAATGTTTCTGCGGATATTAAGACATCTCTCAAGAAATTTCATTTGAACGGCAATATTCACTTTAATTTTGATACTGATCTATATTATGAATAAAATAAGAAATTTATGTCAGTTCTATTATCAAATGCCACCAAGCGAATAGCGAAGAATTTTCGTGCCAACGAGTTCAGAGCCAAACTTGTTTGAGCTATGCCGAGTGCAGCCGAAAATCACATGTGTGTAAAATGTATGAAATGTTTTAATAAACAAGAGAAATTCTTAACATCTCAATATATAGGCACTTGCAAAAGTGTCTATACAAAGGGCTATGCCCTAAATTGAGCACTAATATAAATTCAAAAAACAACATAAATTAATGACAAATCAAACATCGGAAAACAATAAACGAATAGCGAAGAATACGCTGTATCTCTATATGAGAATGTTGCTGTCCCTTGTTGTGCAACTATATACTTCAAGAGTTATTCTTAATGCTTTAGGTATTAGTGATTATGGTATATATAATGTAGTAGGAGGAGTTGTAACAATGTTCTCCTTTATGAGTGGTACTATGTCAACAGCAGCCCAGCGATTTATGTCGTATGCTATAGGACAAGGTAATATAAATGAATTGAGAAGAACTTTTGTTGCATCACAAATCATTTTATGGTTAATAGCCCTAATAACGCTTGTAGCTATAGAGGTAATAGGAATGTGGCTATTGTTTAATCATTTAACAATCCCCGATGGAAGATTGACTGCAGCAATATGGGTATTTCAAGTTGCTGTAATATCGTTGTTTATAACGATTATTAGTGTAAGTTATAATGCGGCTCTAATTGCCCACGAGAAAATGTCTGTATTTGCAGGAATCAGTTTAATAGATATTTTTTCTAAATTGGGCATTGCTGTTTTGTTGTTACAGTTGCCAACATCCGTAGATAAATTGATTGCATATTCTGTCTTGCTGATGGCTGTTGCTGTCATTATGAGGATATGTTATACCGTATATTGTAAGCGACATTTTGAAGAATGTACTCATAATAAATACAAGTATGATAAAGAAAAAATGTCACAAATGTTATCGTTTTTTGGATGGAATACAATTGGCGCATTGTCTTATGTATCAAAGGAACAAGGTGTTAATATCCTGATAAATATATTTTTTGGAACAGTGGTCAATGCAGCACGGGGCGTAACGACTCAAGTAACAGGTGCTGTGCAAGGATTCATAACAAACTTTCAGGTTGCAATGAATCCGCAAATCACTAAATATTATGCTCAGAGAGATTTTGATAATCTGTTTAAGCTAGTGCAAAGAGGTGCTAAGTTCTCGATGTTTTTATATTTCTTTTTGGCTTTGCCCCTTTTTATAGATATTGAATATATTCTTCAGTTATGGTTGGTAAATGTGCCAGAGCATACCGTTTCGTTCATTCGACTGACATTTATCCTTATGATGATAGAAGCACTCTCATCGCCAGTTATCACCTGCTTGTTAGCTGTTGGCAAGGTAAAGTGGTACCAGATTATTGTAGGAGGATTGCTTATAATGAATTTACCTGTTTCTTATATAGCATTGAAACTTGGGGCTAAGCCAGAAATGACAATAGAAATAGCAATTGTTATCTCATTCGCAAGTTTGCTTATAAGACTTTTCATGCTTAATCGTTATATATCTTTCCCTGTAAAGGACTTTATGACGAGGGTTTTAGGAATTGCATTAATAGTGGTTGCGCTGTCTTATGTTCTAAGTAATTCAGTTTATAATTTCATTACTATAAATGGTTTCATACGGTTGGTTTTAACCGTTGTGATTTCTTGGATAATATCAGGTGTTGTTATACTTGTAGTAGGAATGAATAAGGCAGAGCGTTTTATTATAAAAAATGTGGCAATTAAAGTATTAAACAAAGTAGGAATAAAACAATGAAAACAGTAGGAATTGCAACTATACATGCGATAAACAATTTTGGCTCATTGCTCCAAGCTTTTGCCACTCAAACTATTGTTGAAAGACTTGGATATAAAGTTTCTATTATAAACTATAAGTATCCCAATGAATACCATCTTTCTGAGTATAAGAAGAAATCTCCATATGCAATATGCAAACAGACTTTTGCGATGCGGGTAAAGTTAGCGTTGTATGCTCGCACATGTATGAAGAAAAATGCTCAGAAGAAACAAGCGCTATTTCAAAAGGAAAGGGAAAAACTATTGATAGAAACTCCACTCTATTCAACGATAGAATCGCTACATGAGAATCCACCAAAGTTTGATATATATTTAACTGGTAGTGATCAAGTGTGGAATCCACGTTATATGTGTAGGGACAACACTTACTTTCTTGATTTTGTTAACGACGTTCCTAAAGTCGCATTTTCTGCAAGTTTTGGAACAACGTCACTGACGGAAAAAGAGAAAGAGTACATGCGTCCTTTACTCGGTCAATATAGTAGTATTTCGTTACGCGAGCAATCGGGTGTTGCTATGGTAAAGGATATTTGTGGAAAAGAATCCCAATGTACGTGCGACCCAACTTTATTGCTGTCAGGTGAAGAGTGGGGAAAGTTTTTTGATGATGAACCGATAATTAAAGGCGATTATATTCTCTGTTATATATTAACGTACACGGCCACCCCTTATCCATATGCTACAAAACTTATCAAACATATACAAAAGCATTTGAATAAGAAGGTTGTGATATTGGATGAAACAGGACGTTATTGGCTTGATTTTAAATACAAGTCTTTCAGAAGTTATGGACCAAGAGAAATAATAAATCTGTTTAAAAATGCTTCTTTTATAATTTCTTCTTCATTCCATGGGGCTGCTTTCTCTGTTAATTTCCAAAAGGATTTTTATTCTTTATTCCCCAAGGGGGTAAAAGATGAACGACAGGAAAGTCTGTTAAAGTTAATTGGAGCAGAAAATCGATTTATCCATGTCGACGATCCTCTTCCTTCTCCTTCAACATTCGAAATTCAGAATTGGAAACAAATATCTGAGAAGCTTAATGCTTATAGAGAACATTCAATAAAATATTTAACTTCGGCTTTAGAAAATGCAACAAAACCTGCCAAATAGAGAAAATTGCACTGGATGTGCAGCATGTTATAATAGTTGTGCACATGGCGCAATAACCATGCAAGAGGACAAAGAAGGTTTTCTTATTCCTGTTGTGAACGAGAGTAAATGTATTGATTGTAATCTCTGCACAAAGAAGTGTCCGGTTATTAACATATCACAATTTGAGGAAACGCATAAAAAGATATATGCAGCATATAATCTAAATAAAGAGCAACATCAAAAGAGCGCATCTGGGGGATTGTTTTCTGCCTTTGCCAATTATTTCTACCAATTAGAAAATGGTGTTGTATGTGCGTCTGCCTTTGACGAGAACTTGAATCTAAAAATAAAAACGTCTACTTGCAAGGAAGATTTAAAACAGCTTAGAGGCTCTAAGTATGTACAAAGTGAGCCTGGGCTGATATATAAAGATATTAGAAAACTTCTGTTGGAAGACAAACAGGTGTTTTTCCTTGGAACACCTTGCCAGGTTGCAGGCTTGCGTTCGTTTCTTGGAAAAGAGTACCAGAATCTTTTTACTGTAGATTTGGTTTGTCATGGTGTTCCTTCTCCTCGACTTTTTAAATCGTATCTGAAAGCTATAGGAGTTTCAGATAAACAAGAATATGAGAATTATTATTTCCGTAATCAAAATAATTCTGTGTATTTTACGAATGCTGTAAAGCCTAAAGGTGAAGAAGCATGTGATATACCTCGCGAGCAACACAGTTATATTTGTGCATATCTAAAGGGATGGATTCATAGAGAGTCTTGCTATAATTGTCATTTTACTGGTGAGCATCGCCAAGGAGATTGCACTATTTGTGACTTTTGGGGAATATTGTCAGGAAAGACACCATTTGAAGGGAAGGTATCAATGGGAGTGTCCATGGTAATGACAAATACAGAAAAAGGAAAGACTATGTTTGACAAAATAAAGAGTCAACTTTATTTTGAAGAAAAAACTTATGAAGATGCTATCATAGATAATCATAATTTGATACATCCTGATATTCGTCCTAAGGAAAGAGATTTTGTTTACGAAGAGTTATGTTCTCTTAGTCCTAAAGAGTTTATGGAAAAATACAATTGTATATTATATTCTCCAACTCCACTTTGGAAGAGAGTAATAAATAGAGTTCGTCGTTTCTTTATTAAATAATTACTGTAGTTATGCAGAATAATGATATGCCGAAAGTAAGTGTAATAATACCTGTTTATGGGGTTGAAAAATATATAGAGCGTTGTGCTCGTAGTCTGTTTGAACAGACTCTTGATTGTATTGAATATATTTTTGTTGATGATTGTTCGCCAGACAAGTCGATAGAGATATTGGAGCGTATAATCGAAGAATATCGACCCCGTTTCGCGGGGGAACGAAAGGTGGTGCAAATTGAGAGGATGCTTACGAACAGCGGCCTGGCCGCTGTTCGTAAGCATGGGATACAATTCAGTACTGGCGACTACGTCATTCATTGCGATTCCGACGATTGGGTTGATACAGATATGTATCGCTTGATGTATGAGGAGGCGAAGCACAATGATGCAGATATCGTTATGTGTGGATATAAAGTAACTGATGGCATGCGAATTTTCAATGAGTGTTATCATCAACAAACTAATAAAACAAAGATCTTGTCAAGCATTCTTACCATGCATGAATCATGGAGTGTTTGGAACAAGATGTGCAAGAGGTCTTTATATGACAATGATATAGTATATCCTACTTTGGCAATGGGTGAGGATATGGTGCTTACTACACAATTGGTTCTTAGTGCTCAACGAATTGCTGTTGTAAATAAAGCATTATATAATTATTTTTATAATCCTAATTCTATTACCAATGTACAGTCGGAAAGCTCACGTTATAAGCATTGGAAAGATTCAGCAGAAAATGCTAAAATAGTATTTTCTATTTTTAAAAAGAAAGGATTGGAGCATGAGTATGCCAATGAACTTGGATATCTAAAATTCCTCCAAAAAGAATTGGCAGGCGATTTGGCAAGGAAAAAGAAATACTCTAAGGAATGGCTTGAAATGTTTCAAGAAATAAATTGGAAGACTTTTAGTAATCCATTTATACCTAATTCTATAAAACTGAAATACTTTGTAAAACTTTTGCTGGCGCAACTTTTATAAAATTACATGGCATAATAAATAAATTGTTATGATACTTTATTACATTGTTTTTTTGATGTCCATAATCTCTTTTGTTTTACCTCGCAAAATAGGGAAACTTCTGTCATGGATGGCGTTTGCTCTAATGTTCATTATGACTTTTTACAGGGATTCAACAGTAGGTACTGATACTATAAATTATTTGATATATTCAGATGATCACAGACAATCAGAATATATAGTTAATTTTATTTCAACTCTAATGGTTTCCGGCATTTTGGATGATAGAGGAATTATATGTGTAACATCTTTGGTTACCTATTTCTTTTCTGGCTTATGTGTTTGGAAGTATAAAATAGATATTAAATATTTTGTATTGTTCTTTTTCTTAGGTAACATTTTTGTTATGGGAGTGAACATTTCAAGACAAATAGCTGCTGTCTCAATAATAGCATATTTTGTTCCATTTATAAATAGTTGTAGTACAAAAAAAAGTTTACTATTTTTTGTTGGTATAGCATTGGCTTATGGCTTTCATTATTCTTCTGTATTTTGTGTTTTATTATATCCGATTTTAAGGTATTTGGATATTAAAAAGCAGATATTAGGAATAATGATGGTTTTATTTTCTCCATTGTTGTTATTTAATATAATACCAGTTGATTCAATTATGCGGTCTTTTATTCCTAAAGAATACAATAGTTATAGTACTGTTTTGAGTCGAAATTTGGAAGTTTCTCTATTAGGCTATATGTATAGGTTGTTGCTTGTTTTTTTACAGTATAAATTGCTATATACAATAAAAAATCCCAAGTTGTGCATATTATTTGTATTAGGCGTTTTGTCTTCTAATATAGGAATCGGAATGGATTCAAATGTTTCTAGAATATTTCTTATTTATTCCTTTTTACTGGTTATTATATATTCACACATCGGGGGTATTACAAAAAATGGTATAAGAGAGAAATGGCCATTGTTACTTCTGATAGTACTCTCTACTTTTTTCTGTTTTGTAGGAATACAGTCTAATCCCGATTTAAATAACTATAAGTTTTATAGATGAAAATACTCCACATACATACCAAGATGGTTTCAGGCGGTATAGAAGCTATTGTTTGTAACCTTGTAAATGAAATGTCAAAGTCGCATGATGTTACGCTTTGCACAATATTTCAACCTACAGAAGAAGATGTCTTTTATCGGAAATTAGATGATAAGGTGAAGAAAATAACTATTGGTAAGAAGCAATTTGGATTTTCTGTTAAGGAAATATGGAAAATATATAGAGTCATATTGCAAGGACATTATGATGTAGTGCATATACATGGTTGTTTTCAATACTATTTTCTTGCTATTGCTTTGCTGCATTCAAAGGTTAGGTTTGTATATACTATACATTCGGATGCACGTAAAGAAAATCAAACATGGGATTGGAGACTTTTTAAACTTAAAAAGTATATGTTCGCTCACCAATGGATGTTGCCAGTTACTATTTCTGATGCCTCACAGCAGTCTTTTGAAGACCTCTATAATTGTCAAAGTCATCTAATTTTTAATGGTATTGCAAAGATTAAAGTAGATACAATATCAAATAACGTGATTGACGGATTAAGAAAAACAAAGAATACAAAAATCTTTATTCATGCTGGTAGAATCAGCGAACCTAAGAATCAATTGGTTTTATGTAAAGTCTTTAACCAACTTATTACAAAAGGAAATGATGTCGTTTTGGTAATAGCGGGAAGCCCAGAGGAAAAAGCAATATATAAATCGATTGAACCTTATTTTTCAGAAAGAATAGTCTACCTCGGAGAAAGAAACGACATTGCAGATTTTATGTCACATGCAGACGCCTTCTGTCTACCATCGTTGTGGGAAGGTCTACCAGTGACACTACTTGAAGCCTTATCTGTAGGGTGTATTCCTATATGTTCTCCAGTGGGAGGTATTGTGAATGTTATTGAATCTGGAAAGAATGGATTACTTTCAAAAGATTCTTCAGAATCAGAATATTTCATAACGGTAAATAAGTTTCTTAATATGACTGATAAGGAACGTGTTTGTATGAAAGAAAACGCATTGAAGAGCTTTGCAAAATATGACATCAAAAATTCTGCTAATCAATACTTAAAAGCATATGTTACGTTGTTTATCAGTTAATAGGGCGTTATCTTCCAGATAATGACGGTAGAATAACGCTTGGTTCAACTTTTATCAGGCTTTTGCTTGTCAAGGGTTTTACAGGCTCTAAAAGTCATGGACTTTATATCAATAAGAACGTAACTATATCTCCAACCTTAGTAATAGGAAATAATTCTGGTATTGGAGCCAACTCCATAATAGGTAGAGGAACGACTATTGGAGATAATGTAATGATGGGACCAGAATGTTATATCTACACTCGCAATCATGCTTTTGCACGTACAGACATTCCGATGAGAGAACAAGGATTGCAAGACTTTAAACCTGTTACAATTGGAAATGATGTCTGGATTGGTGCGAGGGTAACCATACTACCTGGTGTTAAGATCGGTAATGGCTGTATTATAGGAGCTGGGAGTGTCGTAACCAAGAATCTTCCTGATTTTGCAATCGGAGGAGGTAATCCAGCACGTGTGTTGAAATATAGAAAGTAATAGTTAGTAATAAAAATAGATAAATATGAAAACAATTATGTTAGTGTTTGGAACCCGTCCAGAGGCAATAAAGATGTGCCCATTGGTTAAGGAGTTCCAGAAACACACAGATGAGTTTAAAACCATAGTGTGTGTAACTGGTCAGCATCGTGAAATGCTTGACCAAGTGTTAACTATCTTTGATGTGAAGCCAGACTTTGACTTGAACATCATGAAACAAGGTCAGGACTTGACAGATGTAACTGCACGTGTTCTTACAGGTCTTCGTGATGTGTTTAAGGAATGTAAGCCTGATGTTGTGCTTGTACATGGAGATACAACTACATCTACAGCAGGAGCACTTGCAGCATTCTATGCACAGATTCCAGTAGGACATGTGGAAGCAGGTCTTCGTACACATAATATATATAGTCCATGGCCAGAGGAAATGAACCGTCAGATTACTGGTCGTATTGCAACATATAACTTCTCTCCAACACCTCTCTCAGAGAAGAATCTTATGGAAGAGAAGGCGCATGGTATTATCTATGTGACAGGTAATACTGTGATTGATGCACTTCACATGGTTGTGGATAAGCTTAAAAACGATACAGCTTTGGCTAAAGAGCAGGAAGAGATTCTTGCAAAAGCAGGTTATGATGTCAATAGACTGAATGATGGCAAAAAGCTTGTTCTTATCACAGGACATCGTCGAGAGAACTTTGGTGATGGTTTTATTCGTATGGTTACAGCTATGAAGGATCTTTCTGAGAAATATCCAAAAGTTGATTTTGTATATCCTATGCACCTCAATCCTAATGTTCGCAAGCCTATCCATGAGGTATTAGGTGAAGACTTGACTCGTCCTAACTTCTTCTTCATTGAGCCATTGCAGTATCTGGAGTTTGTGTATTTGATGGAGAAATCAACTATTGTTCTCACAGACTCAGGTGGTATTCAAGAGGAGGCTCCAGGACTTGGTAAGCCTGTTCTTGTAATGCGCGATACTACAGAGCGTCCAGAGGCATTAGCAAGTGGTACAGTACATCTTGTGGGAACTGATTACGATAAAATCATAGATGAAGTAAGCACCTTGCTTGATGATGCAACTGCTTATGAAAAAATGAGCAAGGCAGTCAATCCTTATGGTGACGGTAAAGCATGCGATAGAATCGTGCGTATTTTGAATGATGAGAATGTAGAACGTTATAGAGCTTAAATATGATTTGTTACATAAATAGATCTACAGTTGATTACGATGTACGTCTGAATAAATATGTTCAGGCGTGCAAGGAAACAGGCACACCTTATTTTGTGATAGGATGGGATCGTATGCTTAATGCTAAGTATGTCGATGAGAATGAACATCAGTTGAAGGTTTATTGTCCGTATGCTCAGGGGAAAAAACTGATTCCTTCCATTCGTTGGTTCTTCTTTACGTGGTATTACTTGATAAAGAATTTTCATAAGTATAAGGTTATCCATGCTTGCAATATGGAAAATGCGTTGTTTTCTTTACCATTTAAACTACTTGGAAAGAAAATAGTGTTTGATATCTACGATTCGCAAGTTATAAAATTGGAACGTAAGATTGCTCCTAAAGTAGATTGTTTGATCCTGCCTGTTGAGAAGCGATTAGAGCAGATAGGTGTTGATAAGAATTCTCTTAAATGTTTTATGGAGATTGAGAATGTTCCTACTTTTAACACCTCACTTAAACCTGTGGAAGGTTTAAATCGTGAAAAAATGCACCTTTCGTATGTAGGTGTGTTCCAAAAAGAAATCCGAGGTTTAGAAAATCTTGTAAACATGGTATTACAAGATGAGCGCTTTGTATTGGACATTGCTGGTGTTGGGGATGATTTGGATAGCATGATTCAGAATGCTGCAACTAAATGTGAACGTGTGCATTACCATGGAAAAGTGCAATACTCAGAAGCATTGAAAATAATGAACAATAGTGACTTTATTGTGGCTTTGTACTATCCTTATAGCTCAAATCATGTTTACGCCTCTCCTAACAAATCATACGAGTCATTATTCTTATCAACTCCAATAATTACGTCAAAGGGTACATTGGTTGGTGATAAGGTTGCACATACAAATACCGGATATATTGTAGATGATACGTTTGAAGGTTTGCATAACTTGTTTTCTAATGTAAAAACAGATGAATTTAAGCATGACTATCTAACAAAGTGTGCGAATTGTGCAGCACAATGGAAGAACGTTTATGCAGATTATAAGAATAAAACATTGGAAGGTGAATATATAAATTACATGAGAGATTTGGCAAAACTTTAACTTTTAAATAGCTAACTCGGCTAACAACTTAAACCTCATAACCATTTGTTTTTAAATTACCAAACATTAGACTTTTGACATGAAAAAATATTCTTACATATTAGCTTTATCAGATGAGCTTATTTCGGCTGTAAATTCTCGTGATGCGCTGACGATGCAGCAGAAGATTGATGAGTTGGAAGCTGCATATAAGAAATGCTTTGGCAATCGGCTAGATTGCTTTGAAGCTTTTTATGCCTTTGTGAAAATGCAATTGGCTGCTATGCGATATTTTGCACACAACAATATGTTTGAGTATGTACACTCTCGATATAAGGAGGTGGCTGAACGGATGGAGGGCTTTCAGTACGATGAAAGGCTTAAGAAGGAGCAAAAAGAAACTGTAAATGCGTTGTTCTCTGAAATGGAGACTATTCATAAAGCTACGCCTGAATATCACCAAAATATGGTTAACAAACGGTTTGATACAAGGTGTTGCCTTTGCCGAAAGCTGCCAGCTAATAAAACGGGGTCGCACATGGTTCCAAATTTCTTAGCTCATCCTACTTTTTCGTGGGATGGTAAAGGGAAGCGCTTTCGAGAGGCTTTGAATCATGACTTTATAAATGCGCCCGAAAAGAATTGTCAATTTTATGGTAGAGAAGTACCTGAATGGCGTTTTGCTAAAGGAGAAGGTAAGGAGCAAATCACAGAGGATGATATTAAAAATAATATCAACCAACTTGAGTTTGATAATGAGTTTTGTGCCAGATGTGAAAACAGATTTGGTGTTTTAGAATCTGCCTATTCTCCGTTTTATAATGGGCAACAAAAGAAGATTCATCCAAGAGTAGCTTATCTATTTTGGCTTTCGGTTCTGTGGCGAATGTCTATGGGGAGTATGAGTATTTTTATGGACATAAACGATGAATTGTCTCTTCGGGAACTTTTGGACGATAACATGCTTGATACTGTAAAGGATATTGCTGAAAGTAATACGGATTTAGGAGAATGGCAGCATGCTATATTTCGTGCTGAAGGGCTAAAAGAAGGCGACAAGGGTATATTGGGCTATAGAAAAGATTCTTCTCCGTATGTTGTGGCTTATAATGATTTGATGATGGTTTTCTTTCATAACGTACCTACGGATGCTGAATTGTCAATCGGTCCGATTATTGTGAAACGTGACAATCTGAACGATTGGCACTCTCCTGAGAAATCGGTTGTTGTGGATAGGGCTTGGTTTTGGGATGTGAGAGATTGGTTTGTTGAGACTTCGTATGATTTTTATGATCCAATGCGCGAGAAGGCTCTTATAACGCTTCGCGAAAAAGAACGCTCGGAGGGGAGGGCTTTTAGTGATAAAATGAAGGCTGATGCTGTAAAAATAGCGAAGATTGCTGGTGGTCCTAAATCGACTATGTTTAAGTTGCATAAAATGGAACGTATATATGGGGCATGGGAACGAATGAAGAAGGCGAAAGAGGATGGTAAGATTTATGACCCATTAAAGGACGATGAGCTGTTTTTAAGACAGAAGGATTTTGACTTGTACTTTAAGGATTTGGCAAGGTTTTCGAGGAATGATGAATATCATGATATAGTTGCTGAGTTTCCGTTTTATGCGGAGGCAAGAAGAGCGATTGCGGATGAAAGGGAGTGGGAAGTTTCGGATATTGATGATTGCCCAGACAAAGAATATGAACAGGCTATGGGGGACTTTATTAGTCAGCTAAGTCCTAAGGAGTTAGACCACTTGGTAAATGGTGTGCAGGAGCCTGTGGCTAATCCGTACAAGGGTATAGGAAGAAATGATCCTTGTCCGTGTAAAAGTGGTTTGAAGTTTAAAAAGTGTTGCGGTAAAAATTTGTAGTTAGTGTCAATAAAGATTTTTTATGAGTGGAACAGGCTTTTACGAAGTTAAAGTGCTTCTATGATAAAAAAATAAGATTTTTATGAAACGTAATAAGAAAAAAATTATTCGCGCTGTTACGGTGTCCCAGTCTTTGGGGTTTGCCCGTGAGGTGATGATAAAGATGAGAAAGATGGGGTATGATATGGTGGCTGTTACGTCGCCTGGACCGGAACTTGATGAGCTTAGGGATAAGGATGGATTCCATTGTGTGGAGGTGCCTATGGAAAGACATATCTCGATAGTGAATGATTTGAAGTCGCTCATTAGGATGATTGGCGTGTTTCGTAAAGAGAGACCTCAGGTGGTGCATTCTATGACTCCTAAGGCTGGAATGGTATGTATGGTGGCTGCATGGCTGACTCGTGTGCCTGTGCGTATTCATACATTTACAGGACTTGTGTGGCCTACGGCTACGGGGCTGAAACGAAAGATACTGATGATGACCGACTGGCTTACCTGCGCTTGTGCCACTCATGTGATTCCTGAAGGACAGGGAGTGCTCAACGACTTGAAGAACGGTGGCATAACGAAGAAGCCTATGAAGGTATTGGGATATGGCAACGTTATGGGCGTGGATATGGAGCGATTCTCTCCTGATAGATTCTCTGTCAAGAAGGATGCTGGGGTGTTTACATTCGTGTTTGTCGGTCGTATAGTAGGGGATAAGGGTATCAATGAACTGGTGGAGGCCTTCGTCAGACTGCACGACGTGCATAAGAATACACGTCTTGTGCTTGTGGGCAACTATGAGCATAATCTCGACCCAGTGAGTGATGCCACACGCAAGCTTATTGATACAAATGAGGGCATTGAGGCTTGCGGCCCTAAATATGGCGACGACTTGCTGCAGATGTATGTTGATGCCGACTGCTTTGTGATGCCGTCATACCGTGAAGGTTTCCCTAATACGGTACTTGAGGCTGGAGCAATGGGACTGCCCTCGATTGTGACAGATATCAATGGTAGTCGTGAGATTATAGTGAACGAAAAGAACGGCTTGATTGTTCCGTCGAAGAATGTGGATGCGCTGTATGTGGCTATGGAACGTATGATGTGTGATGATAACGCACATGAAACGATGAAACGTAATGCACGACAGATGATTGATTCACGCTTTGAGAGGAATTTCGTGCAGAGGTGTCAAATCGATTTTTATAAGGATTTGTTGGAACATTAAGTACTCGCTCTGCGAGTTTAGTTGAGCTTTAATTGTTCTTTTTGCTAAGAAAAAATTAATGTTCTGAATTAATGTCTCCGAATCAATATTTCTCTTGTGCTATGATTGAGATTTTAATGTGCAAGACCCTAATAACATTGATGTAAAAAGATTCATGCATAATTTATTTTTTGAACTTTTACAACTTGCAGTGGGTTCACGCCATACTTTATCATTTACACCATCTGCTAAAGACTGGGCTGAAGCTTTTGACAATGCTAAGAAACAGGCTTTGGTGGGTATTTGCTTTAAGGGTGTGCAAGGTGCTTTTGCTTGTGATGCGAAACAGGTGGTTAATTTGCCACCTATGATGAAAATGCAGTGGCTTGCTCTGACTGCTAACATTCAAAAGCGTAATGAACTAATGAACTTGCGATGTGCTGAGCTCTATAATTTGATTAAGGCTGCAGGATATGAATCGTGTGTGCTAAAAGGGCAGGCTGTGGCTTTGCGATATGATGGTGCTGAGAAGGTTGATGATTCTTCGCGGATGAGTTTGCTGAGACAATCGGGCGACATTGATATGTGGATGGTGGGTGATGTGGATAAAGTGATTCGCTGGGCTCGCGCTACGGGTACGATGTACTTTTATGACTATCATCATGCTGACCTTAGTCTTTTTCCTGACACTGAAATTGAGTTGCATTATCGTCCTTCTATTAGTCGTAACCTTTGGCGTAACCGTCGCTTGCAAAGATGGTTTAAAGGGGATGGAAGGAAGCATATTGTGTATGACAAAAAACTAAAGTTTTGTGTGCCTGACGATGTTTTTAGTTTGGTGCTAACGCTTAATCATAACTTGTGGCATTTGCTTTATGAGGGTGTGGGGTTGCGCCAAATGATGGACCTTTATTATGTGGCGCAGACAATGCAACCAACGGATGAGGTGAAACATTTACTGCGTTACTTTAAACTGGAAAATTTTGCTGCAGCCTCAGCATGGGTTTTATGGTATTTGTTTGATGCTTGTGCTGATAATTCTGTTTTTATTTCTGCATATTCGCCTTTACCTGCACCTGACGAGAAGTCGGGACGTTTCTTGCTGAGTGAGATTATGAAGGCTGGTAACTTTGGGCATCATGACGAACGTCTGAAGGCTGGACGTTATAATTCGCGCTTGGGGCTGATGAAACAGTGGGTGTGGCACACTATGCGCCTTGTGAAATTCTTCCCTATGGATGTGGCATGGACGCCTATTGGTATTCTCCGCATTTCGTTTTGGCGTAGGTGGAGGTATAGGAATGAACGGGAACTGTAATAAGTAGGTATTCAAAATTATTTTTAGTACTGGACTTTGCAAAAACATACGATTAATAGGAAATAAAATTTTGTTTAGTTCAATATATATATTTACCTTTGCATAAAACAAATATGCTATGGCTATGCAGACAATAGAAATACGAAATATAGGCCCCTTGGTGGATACAGGAATTATTTCTGTATCTCAGGTTATGCTCTTAATTGGTGAGCAGAGTACAGGCAAAAGTACATTCATGAAAATTTTGTGTTTTTGTTGTTGGCTTGAAAAACAGGTCATGGTTAGCGGTGATAGCATTGTTTCGAAATATACGCATTATTATCGCTTTTGGAATGAGCTGAAGAAATTTCACCATTTTAATGACGATTTTCTTTCTGATGGCAGTTATATTAAATATGATGGTTCTGCTATACAAATAGAAATGCAAGGCAGAAAGCGTAATGCAAAGATTGTTAGAAAACCTAAGTTTGCAGAAATTAGACACAACTTTAAAATTAGTTTTCTACCTTCAGAACGTAACTTATTGTCGTCTATACAAAATATTGAAAACTTATACCGATCGAAAGATGTGGATATGTTATTCAATTATATTTTGGAATGGGGAGAGGCAAGGTCACAGTTTAGTGTAACGCATCCTTTAAATTTGGTCTTTGTTGATAAAATGAAATATCACTATGACGAAAAGTCTGGGGATGTGTTGACATTGGCTGATGGACATTCAAAGATTAAGCCGTATTATGCATCAAGTGGAGTGCAATCAGCATTGCCCATACAGGTGTTGGCTACCTATCTTGCAAACGAAGTAGGTACTTCTGCTAAAATAAGTCCAGTAGAATATCTTAAGCAGCTGGATTTGACTGATGCTAAGATAGACAAAAATGTATTGACCGCATTACTGAGTAAATTAGTGGAAAAAAGGAGCTCTTTTAAAATTAATATAGAAGAATTAGCTAAAATTTCTCCTTCTTTAGGTTCGGTTTTTACGAACTTGCAGAAACGTTCTTCATATAGGTCTTTTCACATGTTTATTGAGGAGTTGGAACAAAATCTGTTTCCTAAAGCTCAGTTTGAACTTGTAAAGATGTTAGTGGGACTTTTGAAACTGATGGACGCTAAAAATACGGACTATAAAAGTACTGTGTTTTTAACGACCCATAGTCCTTATGTTTTAACTGCACTGAATGTGATGATGTTGGCTTCTGCAGCATACGAGAAATCGCCTGATAGGGTTAAGGATTTAGGATTAAATGACTATGTTCTTCCAAAAGATTCTTATTCGGCATATTGCATAAAGGATGGACGCTTTGAAAATATTGTTGACGAAGAATATGGCTTTATAAAAGGAGATTTTTTGGATTCTGTTTCAGAGTTGGTTGACAATTATACGTTTGAATTAAACTCAGTCATATATGGCAATGCTGAAGGATAAATTGGATGCTTTTGAGGGGCAACCTGAACAAGGTTGGAACAAAAGAAAAAGTATTTCGGTAGGTGAACGTGGACAAGTATACAGAGCGATTTTTTCGCAAAAATACTTGTCTGCTGTGTATGCTATAGATGGTGGTATTATTAAAGATTACAATATCACGAAGTGCGACAAGTTGATTTTGCTTGATTTTAATGATCAAACTTTGTTTGAATTGTTTGTGGAGCTGAAAGGTGGAAACATACAGCATGCGATTGAACAAGTTGAAGCTACATTGAATAATCCTTTGTTTAAGGATTTTGCTGTAAAAAAAAGACAGGCAAGAATTATAGGACGAAAGATTCCAAGTAATACTGGAAATTCTATTACAGAAAAAGCAAAGAAAAAGTTCATTTCAAAATATAACTGCAGATTGGAATTTAAGACGGGACCTGCGGTTGAGAATGTTAGAATATAAACTGTGTGTTTATGCTATGAATGAACTATAGCCCCACCCGAGTGACGGCATTTGTGCAGAGCGATACTGCGGTGGGGAACTCTTCATATTGTTATTTACTCCTAACAAGACTTATTTATACAAACTCATTTTTGAGGGTGATAGTTTTTCTATATCACCCTCTCTACTCTTATAAGCAGTCAAATTAGGGCTTACCTCTGAAGTTTATATCTTTGCGCTGAACAAAAATTTTAAAAACATATACAGCAACGAAGATTTAGAACGCTTTTATTTCAAGTACCAAACAGAGGCTTTACCTCATGGTCAATCCCTTCAGTCATTTTGTCTGAACAATAATGTACCTTACAATATCTTTTCAAAATGGTACAAAGATAGTGCAAACCGAGAGCAGGACATCAAGCTCGCTTGAATGTTATGCCGAGGTGCAGCCTATCTTATACAAAGATAGTGCAAACCGAGAGCAGGACATCAAGCTCGCTTGAATATTATGCCGAGGTGCAACCTATCTTATGTAAAGATACTCGTCGTAAGGTTGTTGCAGTTCAGGTTGATGATTGCCCGTCTGAAAAATGTGCGGAAAAATCTGTACAATCAGTTCGTGATGGAAGTATTGATACAAAACGATTTGAGAAGAGTTCCTTGTCTGAGGACCAAGTTCATTGCTCAACAGTTCGTATATGTTTGGAGCTACCTTGGTGAATTTTTTAAAAAAATCTTTGAGGTGCGCAGGGATTATCCTTCACTCTTACCCTCTTGTATCGGACTGGAGTAGTCCACAATGTTAATTTACAATCGATTTTTCAACAAAGTCAATAAAGGTAGGCACTGAAAAGTGCCTGCTCTTTGGGGTATGCCCTAATTTGACTGCTTACTGATAAATTACAATTTTAATATTACTATGTTATATAAAATGGCGCACATAGTCAAGGATAAGATGCCGTGGCTATGGGATTTAGTGAGTTTGCTGAATTCGCAATTCTTTCAAATGAGATATGGAAAGCGGTTGAGCTTTTTTGAACATGATTTCTTGGCTGATAGGGATTGTGTAGGTTATAACGTGATTTCAATCCGTGATGTTGATGCGGATGAAATGGTGGATTTCTTTATTCGACAACCTGGTGAAGCCTACAGATTTTTCAAACCTCATGGTTTTGATGCATTGTCAATAAGAAAACTTCAAAAGGATCGGGCTTTTTGGGCGTATGTCTTGAAAGATGCGGCGAATGGAAAGATTGTAGGTTATTGTTTTAACCGCTCGTTTTTTCATGGAAAGGGTTTCCGAGGACGAATGGTAGATATTGATTACAGAGGTAAGGGATTAGGGACTATGATGAATCGACTTTTGAATGAAGTGGGTTTGGGTATTGGTTTGCGTTTGTTTGAAACTGTTTCGAAAGAAAATATAGCCTCGTATAGGAGTGCGATTAGCGCCAGTGCTTTTAAGGTGGTAGAGGAGCTTCCACATAATGAGTTGTATTTGGAAATTATTAATGAAATGAAATCGAAGAAAGAAATGAATAAAAATGTAATCGGGGGGGCTAAAACGTCTGTAGTGAGATTGCAGTCTCTCTTTAGTGCTTCTATTAAGCAAGAAAGGAGGGTTGCATGATGGAGAAATGCGACGTTATTTTGACATATTGTTGGAATCGAGTTGGGTATACAATATTGAAGTCACTTCATAGTAAGGGGCTGAAAGTGTGGGCAGCAGATACTAGCAAGAAGAACATCTGCTCGATGTCGAAATTTTGTACGGGTAATTTTACTTATCCAGATCCTTTTACAGAGGAAGAAGCCTTCATCAAAGTGCTGAAAGAGAAGGTTGCAGAATTGCGTCCAAAGGTGCTGATGCCAACCCATGATGAAAGCGTGGTTATTATGCGTCACCGCGATGAATTCCCAAAGGATTTAATTATCCCCTATGAAAATGCCGATAAGTTGTTGATGCTCGCCAATAAAGCGGAGAGTACGGAAGTGGCTCGAGAGGCAGGGGTTTCGGTTCCTGAGGTTTATCATTCGGCTGATGAGGTAAAACAGTTCCCAGTTGTGTTCAAAACTGTGATTGGCAATTCTGCTAAGGGAGTATATTTCCCAAGGAGCAAGGAGGATTTGCTTAAGTTGATGGACGCGCATAAAGAGGAAAAGACACTTTTGCAAGAATGGATTGGCGGAACGGACTATAGTGTGGATTGTGTACGATGGAATGGCTTCTGCAAGATGTCGGTATATCATGCCCTTGTGACAAAAACTGATGGTGGTGGTACAACTACACAACGAGAGATAGTAGACATGCCACAGCTTGAAGCCGAAGCGAAAAAGCTTATGGATGCGGTTGATTTCAAAGGTGTTTGTGGTATGGATTTCCGTTATGATCCTAAAACAAATAAAATAGCATATATTGAGACTAATGCCCGATTTACTGGTGGATTGGCAACACCAGTTGCTGCTGGCTTTGACATTCCTTGGGTTATGTATAAATTGGCAACAGGAGGCAAGTATGAAGAGCCTATTAATGTGCGCATTGGCACACGTACAAAATGGATTCTTGGTGATGTTATCACATTGGTTGGCAGAATATTGAAATTGAAATGGAATCCAAAGGAAATGAAACGTGTATTTTCATTCAGTGGTTTTGATGCATTTGATGATTTCAGTAAGGATGATAAGAAGGCTATCCTTGGAGAATTCGGATATTATTTTGAGAAATTGATTAAGAATGGTAAATTAAACCCATAATTATGATATATTTATATAGATTTATGTGTCGCATCCAAAAATGGTTGCTGACTCGTCGAGGATGGAATTTGGGCCGTAATGTACAAATTTCTTTTCATGGAGTAAAAAAATCGGGGGGGTAAAATATTCTGTGAGGATAATGTATGCATAAATGCAGAGACATTGTTAATAGCCTCTGCAAACATTTATATAGGAAAGAACAGTACTTTGGCTTATCGGACATTGTTAACGACAAATGCGAACCCCAATGCTCCATATAACTTGTTAAGCAAGGTGTATCCTCCTATTCATAAAGACATTTGGATAGGTTCAAACGTGTGGATAGGTGCGGGAGTTATTGTGTTGCCTGGGTGTAGAATAGGTAATAATTGTGTCGTAGCAGCAGGGTCAGTTGTTTGTCGTGATATACCAGATAATGTTATGGTAGCTGGAGTTCCTGCAAAGATAAAGAAAAAATTGAATTGTAATTTATGATATTTAAAAGACTCTTTGATATTGTTGCATCCTTATGTGGGTTGCTGTTGATTTGGTGGATTTTCCCCATTGTAGCGTTTTTAATTCATAAGAAGATGCCTGGTGGTCCTGCTTTCTTTTGTCAGAAGAGAGTGGGGAAGGATGGCAAGTTGTTTACTTGTCATAAGTTCCGTTCGATGACGGTGAAGCATAGTGGGTCGTCTGTTTCTGTGGCTGGGGATAGTCGTATCACTCCTTTTGGTGCTAAGTTGCGTCATTATAAAATTGATGAGTTGCCGGAGTTGTGGGATGTATTGATTGGTAATATGAGCTTTGTGGGGCCGCGTCCTGATGTGCCGGGCTATGCAGATAAATTGCAAGGAGATGACAGAGATGTATTGAAACTTCGTCCTGGCATTACAGGACCTGCTACATTGAAGTATAGATTGGAGGATGAAATGATTTCGGAATATGTGGCTAAGAAACAAGCTGAGGGTGATAAGCGTCCGATGCAAGAGATTGCCACTGAATATAACGATAAGGTGATTTATCCTGACAAAGTTCGTTTGAACTGCTATTACTACCGCCACTATTCTTTCTGGAAAGATATCGAAATGATCTTTGCAACGGTATTCGGATTTAAAGTAAAGTTTGCAGGGGAAGAAGTGTAATCCTATATAATTTAATAGGACAGACAAATGAGACTCATTTATTGCTACATAGAACGTTTCAGAAATATCCAAAATCAAGGAGTTCTGTTTTCAAACGATTTTAAGTGTCAATATAAAAATACAAGACTCCTAATCGAGAAAGCGGATGCCAACTTGACAGCAGATTATGTTTATGGAAACGAATTTATGCGTAATATAAGATTACTCGTTGGCAAAACAGGTTCTGGTAAGACCAACTTGCTACAAATGATCGGTATGGACGAATGGCAGCGTATGGATTCTGCGAAAATAGATTCCTACTTTATGCTGTACAAGATGGATGCACAGAATGAGTTTTTTATTGAGGTCGTAGGAAATGTATTGCTTGAATTTGCCGAAAAGCAAAACAAAGAGAGAGGGCACAAAAACAATATAGCTTCATATAAGATTACTTACGACTTTGAGCATAACCGTATTGTGAACGTGATTCCTGCAATATCTAAAGATACTGAAAACACAGTTGTCGTTAATGCCTTTGATAGAAACGCTTTTGCTTGTTGCCCATACGATGATGAAAGACAGGGAGGCTTTGGAAATCATGATGGTTTCATAGGACGAATGATTACACAGTTTGGTAATTCAAGCGTTTCGATGGAGTGCAACTATCTGAAGCACTACTTGGAGATGATGCCAAAGGATAGTATAAAGAGAAAGACATCGCTCGTAATACGGTGGGATAACTGGCAGTACAAGCATCGCTTTGACTTGGATGAACGTTTGATAGAACAAGACTATTGGACATATAAGGACAAAGCCGAAAGGCAGAGACTTCAAAATGCGAAAAAAGGGAAGCATAGTGTTTCAATTAAGTATGGCAAAGGGTCTACACCCAAACGCAGATTTCTCCATGATTTAATGACTGACTTTGCAATCTATCTGAGAAAATGGGCAGAATGTCTTGATGTAGATTTTCCTGAAGACACACTCGCTTGCTCGAGAGAAATCTATGACTTGGGAATAGAAGACCCTACAGTCTTGCCTGATGGAAAAAAGATCTCAATTCTAAAGAGAATAGATTGGCTGTGCCAATACATAGACTATCATACAGATGAAATGTTTGGTAACAGAGGCCTGATTTGGCAGATTGGAGATAACATTAAGGATATCTTTAATCTGTTGAACAAGATGGACGATAAGTATTTTACGGAAGAAGAATTCTCTATTCCCGTAATGGATATTGATTTGTCTGAAAAATCGGCAATGCATGAACTATTCGAGCGCATGGAGCAGTATAGACCCGACCAAGTGGGCGTATTCACCAATTGCCTATTGCCATATAAATGGACACACATCAGTTCGGGAGAATATCAGTATGCTAAAGTTTGGGGCATATTGGAAGAATATGGCGTAAAGATAAAAATATTGAAGCAAAGCGAAAAGTTCTCAGAAGCAAGACAGCCCAATATGATTCTTCTTCTTGATGAGCCAGAGAACTATATGCATCCAGAAATGTGTAGGACATTTATACATAATATGAACGAATTGTTGCATCAAAGAAATCCTCAATCAGAACTTCAAGTAATCCTCAGTACACATTCTCCATTTATGCTCTCGGATGTTTTGTCGAATCAAATTATAAAAATGGACTATGACGAAAGGGGCTTGTGTGTCATATCTAACGCAGAAAAGCCAAGTTTTGCAGCCAATATTCACAGTATCATGGCAGACAGTTTCTTCTTGAAATACACTATAGGGGAACAGGCTCGTCTATTCCTTTCTGAAAAATTTGACTTGTTCAGGAGTATGTTAAGAAGGCGTGATGACCTGTCAGAAAAAGACAGAATTGAAATAAAGAAAATGTCGGAATTGCTACCTAATATTGGGGATGAACTTATCCGTCATAGTTTTGCGTCAATTATAGAGAATTTGCAATAGTATGATTAGATTATCTTTTGCTAACATCAACCAATTGACTCAAATGCATTATGAGGCTGTTCGGAGTTATGTTGAGAATATAATGAGTGTAGAAAATCGCAAAACATTGTATTCCTGTATTATAGCTTTGCATGGATTTGAAATGTATGACATAGATTATGATGAGCATAGAGACACTTTTGATTGGTTGAAACAGTTCTTGTTGGCAGATTGCGATTTATTGGAATATTGGGTGAACAACAGCCCTGAAAAATTGAAGTTTCTACAGATGAAGAAAATCTATCTTACCAGGTTTTCAAAGAGTCCTACAGATTTCGTTGACAAGGAAAAAACATATAATGCATACACCTTATTTAAAGGAATGAACATCAAAGTGTGTCCATATTGTGAACGTGAGTTCTTGGATATCGTTACTGTCAAATTTGGAACACAGATAAAGAGAACGATAGAATTTGACCATTTCTATCCCAAGGGTGATGATGAATATCCAGGACTTGCCATGTGCTATTACAATTTGATTCCAAGTTGCAAGCCGTGCAACCAGTTGAAGATGACTAATCCTGTGGCAGCCAATCCATATCATCCGAGCATTGAGAAGATGACTTATCTTTTCCCAGACTTACCTTTGGGGATAAACATGAATGGAGTAACAGAAAGCGATTGCAAGATCAGAATAAATCCTGTTGGTGCTATGGTTGTCAATGAAAGTACTCTTGCATTGGAACAACGATATGGTAACATGACATCAGAAGCATATCGCTTATTACGTGCAAAACAAGATTTTGATGATGCTAAATTGGCCGAGGTGGGAAGATGTGTAGGAAAACCAGTAGAAGATTTGAGAAGAGAAGTTTTCGGAAAACCAAGAATTGAAGCAAACGGAACAGAACTTCATACTAAGATGAAATATGATTTAATCGGATATTAAAATTAAATATTTAATAAATATGTCAGAAGAAAGAAAAACAATTTACTTGTGTCTCGCCCACATGAGTGAGGCTGGTTTGGAACAGAAATACGTGAAGGAGGCTTTCGATACCAACTGGGTGGTACCAATGGGACCTAACGTTAATGCCTTCGAAAAAGATTTGGAGGCGTTTGCCAATAGTAAGAGTGATGGTACAGAGCCGCTTGACCGCAAGGTGGTTTGTCTGTCGGCTGGTACTGCTGCCGTTCACTTGGCTTTGATTGGCTGTGGCGTGAAGGCTGGTGATGAAGTATTGGTGCAGAGTTTCACATTCTGCGCTTCGAGTCATCCGATTACATATCTTGGTGCCAAGCCAGTGTTCGTAGGTTCTGAGGGTGAAACATGGAACATGGATCCTGTTTTGTTGGAGAAGGCTATCCTCGACCGTAAAGAGAAGACGGGCAAGTTGCCTAAGGCTATTGTACCCGTGGCTCTGTATGGTATGCCTTACCGCATTGATGAGATTATGGCTATTGCCGACAAGTATGGTATTCCAGTGGTAGAGGATGCAGCCGAGGGTATGGGCTCACGCTTTGATGGACAAGTATTGGGTACATTCGGCAAATATGGTGTGCTGTCATTCAACGGCAACAAGATGATTACTACTTCGGGAGGCGGTGCACTAATTTGTCGCAGTGCAGAAGACGCAAACAATGTGATGTGGTATGCTACACAGGCTCGCGATGCTTATCCTTACTATCAGCATACGGCTATCGGCTACAACTATCGTATGTCGAACGTGTGTGCTGGTATTGGTCGCGGTCAGATGACTGTCCTCAATGACCATATTGCTCACCACAAGCATGTGCAGAAACTCTATGAGGAACTTTTAAAGGACGTACCAGGTGTACATATCCACAAGCAACCTGCAGACAAACGCTATGATGCCAACTTCTGGCTTTGCGCTGCCACTTTGGATGCAGATGTGAAGATACAAGGTCAGGAGAATGCCTACAAGGAAGTTATTAAGACTGCCGTAGGTGGTGCAGCAGGTGTTATCCATGCCGTAGACTCTGCTACTACCGACTGTCAGCCTAACGAAAATGTAGAGGCATTGCGTGTATTCATGCTTGGCAAGAAGATTGAGTGCCGTCCGGTATGGAAGCCTATGCACAAACAACCCGTGTATGAGGATGCTCCTGTATATACAAATGGTATTGAAGAAGAACTCTTCAAGGTTGGCTTCTGTCTGCCTGCAGGTCCGTATGTGACAGACGATGATGTGAAGTATATCGTAGAAAGCATCAAAGAAGCAATCGTAAGATAAGTAATAGATTGGTGAGCGATTAATGGACGTGATGTGCTGGCTGCACAGATGTCCGTTAATCGCTCATTCGTATAAAAACTATACGTATAATGAAAAACTTTATAGAAGCAATTTGGAAGTTGATTTCATCGAATGCCATTACGACTCGGCAAACCTCAAACAAGTTTGGTTTGCTCTCACTGCTTTGGCAATTCTGTTCTTTCCTTTTTGTACCTCGTAAAGCGAACAGATTACCTAATGACTAAAGATAATGGAAATAAACAAAGAATTTTTAGGCAAGCTCTTTGAACAGGCTGTAGAGAATCCGCGCTTGCGTCAGAGCTACGACTTACGTACAACATCGGATGACAACTCGCAACGTATTCTGAACGCATTGCTGCCAGGAACCATTGTTCCCATTCATAGACATCCAAATAGCAATGAGAATGTATTGCTGTTGTGTGGTAAACTTATAGAAATTATCTATGATGAAAATGGCAACGAGAAAGAACGCATCCATCTTGACCCTACCATTGGGAATTATGGCGGTGTGATACCTCCTGGTGCATGGCATACAGTGGAAGTCTTAGAGCCGTCTGTCATTTATGAGGCAAAGGACGGAAAGTATGGAGAAGATGGAAGTGAGACATTTGATGCTTTCAAAGCAAAGGTAGCGGAAGACAAAACAGCTCCTACATTCTTCAACAGTTTAGGCGACCTTAGAAAAAACATCGAGTATTTGATTGGCATGGAACGACAATCTGGTAGAATGGATGAGATAACTCCTATTTATGTATCTCGTATGCTGAATGTGCCTTTGGAAGAGGTGGAGGAAGTGATGAAAGAGTTATGATGGAATTAGCAAATTCAGATTTTTGTAGCGAAACATACTAAAAATATGGTGATAGTCTTTATGGCTAACTGTAATCCCAACAATCTACCTACTTACGAAATTCATAATGGGAATCAAATATAGAAGTGTGAAAGGAAATGATACTATAAATGTCGTACTTTTTGGGGATAAACATAGATGTGCAAATTATTTGGAGTTGGTAAATTCTGAGGTTGAGTAGTAAAAATCATAATGAATACTGTGGATAAGGAAAAATAATTGAATGACTATATTCGTGAGTGGATTGATGCACGATATTGTGATTGGAGTGCATTTTATCATGATGTACAAATAAACAAAAGAAACGGCATATATCTACTAAATGAAGGTGGTGGATTATTTGACTAGTTCCTGCAACTGACGAAATCCATGTGCCGCCACTTTGTGATAGATAGGCACTGGGAGTATTTTGACGACATGTATAGTCCTGAATATGCGATAGAAGACCTTATAGAGGAATTGAAGAAATTGGCAACACAAGGCAAGTTGCCAGAAGCCGTGAAAACCTATCTCCATGAGGCATGGAAAGAGATAGAGGAAATGGAGAGTTGTACAGACTATGGCGTTCCAAGAAGAGAACTGCCATTTTAGATTATTTCGATTATCTGATTACATTATGCGAAAAGCAAAATTTGGTGATATAAAGGATGGAAATTATATCCGTATAGGTGACAATATGCATGGGATATATAAGACCTACGATGATAT